>OLZH01000001.1_pt1 | contig 262350 bp, 228 predicted proteins | sample 1673821 | NCBI WGS metagenome assembly OLZH01 (sample SAMEA103958128, study PRJEB25191) | human gut metagenome | reverse complement strand
CGATATGAAATGCACGCATTGTGCCAAAGCGTGCGGAGCGCTCGTCGGCTGCGCACGGCATCCAAAAATGCAATGCGCTTTTTTCTGCCTATGCTTGCCGTCATCAGCTCAAAAAAAGAAAAACGGTGACATTCACGGATTTTTCATATCTACGATATGAAATGCACGCATTGTGCCAAAGCGTGCGGAGCGCTCGTCGGCTGCGCACGGCATCCAAAAATGCAATGCGCTTTTTTCTGCCTATGCTTGCCGTCATCAGCTCAAAAAAAGAAAAACGGTGACATTCACGGATTTTTCATATCTACGATATGAAATGCACGCATTGTGCCAAAGCGTGCGGAGCGCTTGTCGGCTGCGCATGGCATCCGAAAATGCGATGCGCTTTCTTCTTCCTTTGCTTGCCGTCATCGGCTAAAATCGTTTGAGAATATTGGAAAAAAGAGCATATTCCTGCGTCCGTTTGTGTGCATATGCACATATGTTGAAATGAGAATACCGATATTGATGTATGCGCAAGCATACATATGTCTAAAAAATTGTCGTAGAGGTATTTACGAGACGGAAAACGTGTGATATAATACTAAATTATAATCATTACGATAAGGTGAAAAATGAGAATCAAATCCAATCGTTTTTTCAAAAGCGACGTAAACGGCGTCGAGGTTTTGCTTGCGGAATCACCGGAAGTAAAAGAGCAAATCAAAAAGCACAAGAAAACAGTCAAAAACGCAATCGTATGGTCGATTGTGGGTACATTGTTGTTTGTGTTTGTACTTAATGTCGTGATTTTGCCGCTCACGGGCGGATGTGCAAGAGTCGCGCGTGTGACGAATTATGCGGGGGATAACAAGTACATCGCTTTCCACACCGAAAGCGGTTTGTATTTGTCCGCTCACCGCGCAGGCGGCGTGCTTGAACCCGAGGAAACTATGGCGGCGTTCAAACAATGTATGGAAGAAGCGGAGCGCGAAAACTACAAAGTCGATATTCTTGAATTTGACCTGCATCTGACAAAGGACGACGAGCTTGTGCTTATGCATGACCACGAGATCGACCGCACCTCAAACGGCTCGGGCAAAATTTGCGACAAGACGCTTGCGGAGCTTAAAACCTACAATTTCGGTCACAACTTCAAGACTGTGGAGGGCGAGTATAAATACCGCGACAAGTCGGACGCCGAGCTTGAAGACGTGCGCATTGCCACGCTCAGAGAGGTGCTTGAATATGTCGAAAAGGTCGCTCGCCCCGACAAGTCTATGAAGTACGTCATCGAAATCAAGGACGGTGGCGAGCCGGGCAAGCGCGCAATGAACAAGCTCTATCGTATGATGGACGAGTACGACATCATCGACAGAACGGTGTTCGGCACGTTCCAAGGCGAAATCAGCAAGTACGTTGACGAGTGCAACGCCAACGGCGCGTTTGAAAAAGAAATCGTCCGCTCGGCAGGCATCACCGAAGTGCTTGATTTTTACTATGCCTTCCTTTACGGCAACACAAAGGCAAAATTCAACTTCAAGGTGTTGCAAATCCCGATGGGATTCAACGGGTTTTTCGATTTGTCCACAAAGGAGTTCATCGACTTTGCGCATAGCCTCGGCATTGCGGTGCAATACTGGACGATCAACGATCCCGACGATGTTGCAAAGCTACAAGCCAACGGTGCGGATTGCATCATGACGGACAATCCCAAAATGGCGTACGAAGTGTTGCACAGAAACGAGAAATAACAGTTTTAAAATAACATTAATTTTCCAAAAAGAAATGGGCAGACATTTTTGTCTGCCCATTTCTTTATATCATATTAATCTGTTAAAAGATCAATCAATGACTGTTGTTTTTTATAAGGAAGTGCGCGAAAACAGCGTATCAATTCTTTTTCGGTTTTATTTAAGTATTCTACCTTTTCGTCTTCTAAGAAAAACTGCGAAAGCGTAATCCCAAATGCCGCACAAATAGATTGCAAAGTATCGAGTTTTGGTGGAGAGTTCCTCAGTTTCATAGACGCAATGGTGGACTGGGTTATCATTGCTTGTTGCGCAAGTTCATAATCAGTCCAACCACGTTCATTTTTTAGCTTTTCTATTTTTCCAATAACGTCCATAAAGCTTTACCTATTTATATTTTACTACGCATATGCGCTTTATATACAACGTAAATAAATTGACATATTAACGCAAATGCGATACAATTTATTTTATTTACGAATGAGGGTAGATAAATGAAATCTTATTTAGCAGAAATTGATGGTCAAAGAGAGTTTTATAGCCGCATTGGAATAAATCCAGACCTCTCTCACAATACAGATGGTGTAGAAAGAGGCAATTTGTATGAAAACAAATTAAACATCGATAATATTAATAAAGTTTTGTTTCAGGCCATAAAATACGCTTCGCGCATTCGAATCAGGGGTGAAAAATTGCCTGCTAACATTATATTGAATGACTTAAATAGAGAAATAGTTTATATATTTCAATCAGCAGATTTACTTTCTGATATTGAAAAAGTATATTTTGGTGCAGCAAGTAAAGGTAATGATGATTTTTCCACAATGGCAAAACACGTTGCAATCGATTATTCTACGAGCGATGGGCTGATGGAGCTTCTTAAATATGTGAATAGCGATAATTATGTTAAATATCATATTGATAAGTTTAATATAATTGGTCTTTCTCAACAGTATTATAAAATAATGCCAAATAAGGATAGTTTTGTGAAAGGGAAAGATGCGGAAATACGCAAGCCCAATGTTTTAAAAGATAGAGTATATCCATATGATAAAGATGACAACCTTGAATTCGAGGATATTATGGATTGTTTGAATCCAGGATTATTGCAACGCGAACAAGGAGCCTATTATACTCCAAAAGCATATGTTGATGAAATGCATAAATTGTTGTTTCAGGCAATTAGTGCTATTCCAAAAGGCATGGACTATGTAATTATAGATCGCTGTGCGGGAACAGGCAATTTAGAAGAAGGCCTACCTAGCGAGATATTAGAGCATTGTGTTCTTTCTACGATAGAATTTAATGAATATGTCATTTTGAATTACAAATACGGAGATAAATGCCTTGTTGTTATTCCAAATATTGATGCACTAGCATACGATATTATACCAGCCGAGTTTAATGAACAGGGAATTGCAAATGACTATATTCGCGAAAAAGTTAATGATGAAAATTGTGCTGTTATACTTATGGAAAATCCACCGTTTAGCGAATCGGGAAGTGGAGGAACACAAAATACAGGAAAAAAAGAAAATGCATGGAAACATAGTTTTGTTATAGACAAAATGAAAGAAGAATACAAAGGCGTTGTATTAAATGACCTTTCAAATCTTTTTATTTGGAGCGGATTTAAATATTATTTAAACAAGCCCTGTGATAGTTATATATTGTATTCACCGACTAAGTATTGGAGAAATCAAAATCTAGTCAACAAAAAGTTTTGTGGTGGTTTTCTTTGTAACAGACAAGAATTTCATGCATCTCAACATTCGGCTGTCGGATGTATGTTTTGGAGTAATGTTGATGACTTTGAAACTCAAAGCATATCTTTAACTCCATATAGTATTATAGAAGATAAGGTGAATCGTGCGAGCGATGATATAACAATAAAAAAAGCATATCATAATCTTTCTGAAGCGTATGACAAAAGAACCTTTAGAAATGATGAACAGGGAATAATCTGCGAAAGAAACGGAGGTGAATTCTCGGATAATGGACGAAAAAAGTATATAAAGCCAACATATAATGACAACATCATAGGCTATTTAATGGCGAGTAATTTTCAAATTGACAGGAAAGATGTTGCACTTACAAGATGTGGATTATATAAAGCACATGGTTTTTATTTGCGCAAAGATAATTATTTGGAAAAACTGCCATTATTTGTAGCCGCAACATTTCCATATGACAAGTGGTATAAAGCAGATGTTTATTCAAAATCATATGACGGACAAGGCGGTTATATAATAGATAAAGAATTCTTAAAACGGTGTTTAATATATACTGCACTGACTCCAAAAAACAAATGTAAATCCTTAATAGGTAGCGATAATAGGTTTTATCGGAATGAATTGTGTTTTGACGGAAATGATACATTGGCTTCCGTATCATTGCACAGATTTATTGAAGAAGGATACATCTTGTCTGAAACAGAACAAATATTGTTGAAGTATTGGAATGATGTAATGTTTGAAACAAAAAGAACTGATGAGTATAAAAAAATTATAAAAGATAAATCATTCTGTAAGTTGGGGACGTGGCAAATATTAGAAGAAGTAAACATTAAAGTCGAAACGGGTCAAAAAAACCGAAAAGGAGAACCTATTTTAAGATACAAAAATCCTAATTTGAACACGGTTATTAAAACCCTTGATACAGCAGTCAAAAGCTATTATGAAACGGACATTATACCATTGCTCTTTAAGTATGAGCTGATAAAATAAAACATAGATAAAGCAGGCGTTTTGCCTGCTTTATCCGTTTGTTGTGCGCTTTGCGCTGTTAAATCGAATTGATTATTTCTTCTTTGCTTTTTCCTTGCCGAAGCCTTTGAGGAATCTGCGGAAACCGCCTTTTCTGCCGTTGAGCATATCCACGAGTCCGTCGAGCGAGCGTTTGGAGATGATGCCCATCGACCACGCTGCAATCGTGCGGTAGGGCATGTCTTTGACGGAGTTTGTGAGCATTTCGGGGTTTTCGGATGAGAGCGCGACGAGGTTGATTACGCCCACGCACAATCTGTACATAAATCTACCGAAAGGTGACACGTTGCATTGACCGATAGTGTTGCACGCTTGCAATTCGCCCTTGGCAAAGGGTTTGTTTTCAATCATCTTTGCGCCGTAAAGAGCCTCGAATTGTTCGACGGGGATTTCGGTTGCGTTTGCGATGTCATAGTAGCAAGGAGCGACCGCTTTGTAGTCGGGGATAGGCGCGTCGGGGTTCTTTGACGCAACGTTTACGATGCCTTCGAGTTTGATGTCGCGAGAGGATGCGCCAACCAGAATCTTGAAGTCGCCGCTTTCGACGTGCCAGTCGTTGATGGCAACGTTGTAGTATGCAAACGCTCTTGAATCGAGGCTGATTTCAACGTCTTTTTCTTCGCCCGGTTGTAAGAAAACTTTTTTGAAACCTTTGAGTTCTTTTGCAGGGCGATAGAGGGTGCTTTCAACGTCAGAAACGTAGAGTTGAGCGATTTCCGCACCTGCGACTTTGCCGACGTTCTTGACGGTGAAAGTGACGGTGAACGGATCTCCTTCGTTGATTGCGTTTGCGCTCAAACGGAGATTGGAATATTCGAAGCTAGTGTAGGAAAGTCCGTAGCCGAACGGATATTTGACGCGCTTGTTCGCGCTGTCGTAATAGCGGTATCCGACGTAAACGCCTTCGCGATATTCAACCGTTCTCGGTCCCATACGGAAGTATTTCGAGCCGAGATAATCGTCCTCGTGGACGGGGAAGGTTTCTGCAAGTTTGCCCGAGGGATTGACTTTGCCGTAGATAAGATTGTACGCCGCTTCGCCGCCTGCTTGGCCGCCGAGATAGAGGTTGAGTATGCCTTTTACGTCCTTGTCCCACTCGCCGATTTCGACGGGAGAGCCGCAAGAAAGCACCACGACGACGTTTTTGTTGACTTTCAAAATTTCGTTGATGAGAGTGACGTGAGAGGATGGCATCTTGATGTGATGACGATCGTAGCCTTCAGATTCAAACGCATCGGTAAGTCCGACGAAGAGAAGCACGACATCTTTGCCTTTTGCCGCTTTGACCGCTTTTTTAATCAAGCTCTTTTTGTAGCCTTCGCCTTTGAGAACGTAGCCGTCGGAGTAGGTATATTCTTGTCCGACTTTGTCGAGCGCGTCGGTGAAGGATGTAAGTTTTGTGGGAAGAATGTGGCTCGAACCACCGCCTTGATAGCGGATTTGTTTTGCGAGTCTGCCGACGACGGCGATACTTTGTTTTTTATTCAAAGGCAAAATACCGTCGTTTTTGAGAAGAACCGCGCCGCCTTCTGCCGCTCTGCGAGCGATGTCGTTGTGCTTTTCGACGTCAAACGTGACGCCTTCGACTTCGCGCACGGTGTTTTCGTATGCAAATCTGATGAGACGAAGCACGTCTTTGTCGATATCTTCTTCGGTGAGAGTGCCTGCTTCTAGTGCTTTATATACGGTGTCACCGTTGAGTCCGCAACCCTTGCTGCCGGGCATTTCGAGATCCATACCCGCTTTGACGCCTTCGGCGCGATCGTTCACTGCGCCCCAGTCGCTGACTACGATTCCGTCATATCCCCATTCGTCGCGCAAGACGTCGTTGAGGAAGCGTTTGTTGTCGCTCAAATACGTGCCGTTCAAGCGGTTGTAGGAGCACATAACCGTGGTTGGTTTTTCTGCTTTGACGATATGCTCGAAAGCCGGCATATAGATTTCACGCAAAGTACGCTCGTCCACGATTGAATCGATGGTCATTCTTATGTATTCTTGGTTGTTTGCAAGATAGTGCTTCAAGGACGTACCGACGTTCTTTTCTTGCACGCCGTGCACCCATGCGCCGCCCATGCGCCCCGCAAGGAAGGGATCTTCCGAAAAATACTCGAAGTTTCTGCCGCAAAGCGGACCTCTTTTGATGTTGACGCCGGGGCCGAGCACGGTTGAAACGCCCAAAGATTGCGCTTCGACAGCGATTGCTTGTCCCACTTCTTCAACGAGTTTTTCGTCCCAGCTCGATGCCGTTGTGACTGCGCCGGGGAAGCACGTTGCGGGTTCAGGCGTTTGCATGATGTTGACGCCGCCACCGATTTTTTCACGGCGAAGACCGCTCGGACCGTCGCTCATACGCACTGCCGGGATGTCGATATCGTCGCGTTTGACGGGCTGAGTGAGCCAGTTGGTAGAGCCCGAAAGCATGGTGATTTTTTCATCCAGCGTGAGCTTTGCCAAAATCTCCTTGTAATCTTTTTCGTTCATATTTTCCTCCGAAAACAATGTTTTCTTATTTTATTTATATACTTAAAGTGTTGATAAGTATAATTCATTATACAATTTGTTTCTTCCTGTTGCAAGACGGATTTGTATTTTGCTCGTTATTTTGCAAGTTTTTCTTTCTCTCTCACCGAAAGCGGCAATTCGTCGTTTATATACGTGTTCCAAACGTCGATTTTGTCCTTTTCGTCAAGATAGCGTAGAACTCTTGCAGGCGAGCCGACCGCAATGCAATTTGCCGGCAAGTCGCGCGTTACGACGCTGCCTGCGCCCACAACCGTGTTTTCGCCTATCGTGACTCCGCCGCAAATCGTGACGTTCGACGCAATCCAAGCGTTCTTTTTTATGGTTACGGGTTTGGAATATTCCAGGTCGTGAAAACCGTCGGGGTATTGCGTGTTGATCCTCTCGTGTGCCAAAAGCGGATGACACGGCGTTGCGATCGTGACGTTTGCACCCAGCCAGACTCCGTCCTCCAAAGTGATGGGAGATATATCGAGAAGGGTGCAACCGTAATTGAAAAACACACCGTTTCCAACGTTAATATTCACGCCGTATTCGCAATAAAAAGGCGTAAAAGCCCACACGGATTTGCCCTTTGAAGATGGAATGAGCTTGTTGAAAAGTCGTTTTTGTCGAGGTTGATTGAGAACGGAGCACTTGTTGAGTTTTTGCGTGAGCCACAAGCCCCTTGCGTGTTGCCAAAAAATATCCTTGCTCGTGGCATTGTAAAGTTTACCTTCGACCATGCGTTTCCATTCGAGTTTTTCCTTTCTCATAATCCACCTCCGGACGATATCATTTTATTAGATTTGCAAGTGTATTTATATCATAAAAGCGAACAAAATATCAAAAATCCGTTGTAAAATACAAAAAGTATGATATAATTTTGATATGACAAACGAAAAAGACACACAACTCAACGTGCGCTTTTTGCCAAAAGGCGTTCAAAATCCTCGGTTCGAACAGCGCGAAAGCGGAATTGCGCACACTCCTTACAGCCGCGAGGTTGCGTTTTATACTTGTATAAAAAACGGGGATCTGCAAGGGCTTGAAAGCAATATGGAGAATTTTGTTAGAGATGCGTTGGTTGTGGGGCGAATGAGCGACGACAATTTGCGCCAAGTCAAATATCTTGCGGTGAGCTGCATAACTCTTGCCACGAGGTATGCCGTAGAGGGCGGGCTTATGGAAAGCGAGGCGTACAACCTCTCCGACTCCTACATTCAATACGTTGACAAAACGGATAAGCCCGAAGAAATAATAAAATTTTTGGTTGCAAAGGCGACGGATCTTACCGTGCTTGTAAAAAATCATCGTCAAAGGCTGGAATATCCGCCGTTCGTGCGCAAAGCGATGAAGTACGTCAGTGCGCATTTGCACGAGAGATTGAAGTGCTGCGACGTTGCCGATGAGTGCGGAGTGAGTGCGGATTATCTGTCTGCGTCTTTCAAGAAATACGTCGGCGAAAGTTTGCACGAATACGTGTTGTCGCAAAAGCTCGAAGCGTCCAAATCATTGCTTGCAAGCGGCGTGGAATACGGCGAAATCGGATATTATCTGGGCTTTTGCTCGCAAACGCATTATATCCAAAGTTTCAAAAAGAAGTTCGGAATGACGCCGAAAGACTATTTGCGTACCGGAGTTGTGGACTAGACCGATTGCGATATATCGTTAATGTTGAAAAATCTTTGTAAACGATGTAAAATGGGTTTCAAGAACAAAATCGAGCACAAAGCGTAACCGAATCGCGCAAAGCGCGTTTATATAGTGAGGAGCAAATGAAAAGCACGGCATGGGAAAACTTGTTTAAGAGATACTACAACGAGGCTCTTTTGTACGTGTATTCCTTTTGCCGCAATCGCGCGCTTGCCGAGGACGTCGTGCAAGAGGCGTATATGAGGGCGATACGCTCCATAAACGAGGAAAAAGACGGATTTAAATTTTGGCTTTTCAAGGTGTGCAGAAACTATTATTTCGACACGTTGAGGAAAAAAAAGAGGTTGGAATCCATTTCCGCCGATATGCCGTCTTGCGACTCGCTTGTGGACGACGTCATTCAAAAAGAAGAATATCGCGCGCTGTACAAGGCGATTTCTCTGTTGAAAGACGACTATCAAGAGGTCGTAAGACTATATTATTTCGACTCGATGTCGGTCAAAGAAATAGCGTCGATAGTCGGTCAGTCGACGGACAACGTCAAGATACAGCTTTACAGGGCAAGATTGAAGCTCAAAGAACTTTTGGAGGCAACTTTATGAATTTCGACGAGGCGTTCGAACACTGCAAAAACGGTGTCGCAACCGAAGAAGAAAAACAATACGTAAAACAGCAGCTTGAAAAGGCAAACGAATTTTTGAACAGCGAATCCGTAAGAGAGGATTCTCCCGTCAAAGAAGCGGATGCCGAGGAAGTAAAAAAAGCAAAGAAAAAGTTTAAGTGGCAATACGTCGTTATTCCCGTATGTTCGCTCATAGGCGTGCTTATGGCGATTGCCGCAATTTTGGGTGGCGTGTTCGGCTCCGCGGCGTCCTATGCGAAAAAATCCGTTGCGTTTTCAAAAGTGGAATGTGCCGAGCTTGCCAAAGACAAAGCGTACGAGTTTGTGACGGACAGAAGTTTGCCGTCGATATTAGGAGTGACGAGCAAAGACGATTTTGTCGTCGACGATATGGACAGAGAATTCAATTACAGCGGCAGCGACATAAAAAACAGCTATTACAGCTGGATCGTCGAACTCGAAGCCTACGACTTTGAAATCAAAATCGAAGTTGACACGAGAAACGGCAACTGCAAAGTTATCAAAGTCAAATAAAAACAAAACACGATTTAAACGACGCGCAAAAAATGCGCGTCTTTTCTTTTGCCGTTTTGCAAATCGCACAAAATATTCCACTAATTTTTATATCGCGCCTGCATACAATATTTGTATGTGGTCAAACGTGATAAGTATCGGCAAAGAATACGACAAAGAAATCGAATATATACTTCAAAAACTCCGAAACGCAAAAGATTTGTCCTATGCAAGCGAAGAAAGCAATACGAGATTGTGGTTATATCTTGCATCAAATTGCGACGTTGCGCAAAAAATCGAAAACGAAATATACGATATGCTTTCGGTGGTGTTTTTGTCGTTTATGAAGCTTAGGTTTTTTCTTGAAAGGTTGCCGATTTATCCGTTGACTTACGCAAAGTGCGCGCTTTTAAGCTCTATGTTACACTTCGACTCGGACTTTGAAGAAAACGTCGTTGCAAAAACGTTGTCGCAATCAATGGATTACAACGTTGACGGACTTTTCAATTTCAGAATGCGTCCGCTAAAAGACGCGTGGGGCGAGATTTGCGACGTTGCGGCAAGACTGCTCGAAGGAAGTCGGGACGATAGGGACGTTTTCGACGTTGCAGGATTTATTTCAGGAAGCGACGGTGGCAAAAATTTGATTGCGACGGACGGACAGGCAATCGACAACGTCACCAAAAGGCGCAAGGTTGAACTTGTGAGATTGTTCGATGACAAAGAGTATGATTTGTTAAACGCAATCATCAAGGAAAAGCCTTGCGAGATACAACTCAAAAACGCAAAATTTTCAGAGGGTATGCGCAACACTTTGCGAAAAATCGCAAAAGTTGTAGAATTGTATTAAAACACGATAAGTATTACAAAATCCGACAAAACGGACGATAAAACGCCAAAACACGCAAAAATAAGTGTTTCCAAAAGATGTAAAAGCACGAAAAGTGTTGTAATATGTCAAAACAAAACACATATCGTGCTATATGAACAAAGAGAAAATGACGGTTGCTTGCGTGATACAAGTCGATAAAGGCTATATAACGGAATAAAAAAACGGACAGGTTTGACCTGCCCGGTTTTAAGTTTTGATTTTGTCAATAGACTTTTCTTGCCTTGATGATGTCCTCGCCGTCGATTGTAAGCTCGTCTTCGGTGTCGATTATGGTGTAGCGCAATCCGTTTCTCGTTGCGCTTATTCCGCCGAATCTGTTTTTGCCGTTGTCAATAGAAACGACCGTGTAGCGATGCGATGCGCTCTTTTGCGCTTTTACGCAAGGCAAGTTGACGGAGTTTACGATATTGCCGTTTTCGATATAGTCTTTAAGTTCCGTTGCAGCCATAACCGCACAGTTGTCTTCCGCTTCTTCCGTCGATGCTCCAAGATGCGGAATTGCAACGATGCCGTCAACTCCGATACATTCTTCGTTTGGAAAATCGACGACGTATTTTCGTATTTTTTTGTTTTCGAGCGCATCTTTTATTGCGGTTACTTCGCAAAGTTCGCCTCGCGCTGCGTTTATGATTATCACGCCGTCTTTCATCGTCGATATGCTGCTTGCGTTGACAAGTCCTTTGGTTTCGGGAGTCATGGGCATGTGAAGCGTCACAAAGTCGGCATCCGACCACGCCGCTTGCATTGTGTCGAAAATCGTAACGAAGGGTATTTCCGCTTTTGCCGCTTCGGATATAAACGGATCGTAACCCGCGATATTCATACCGAGTGCGTGAGCTGAGCTCGCAACTTTTCTGCCGATTGCGCCCAGTCCCAAAACGCATAACGTTTTTCCTGCGATTTCATTGCCTGCAAATTGACCTTTGCCTTTTTCAACTTGTTTTGCGACGTCGTCGCCTTTGAGAGTGCTTGCCCAGTTTATCGCTTCGTTGATATTTCTTGCGCCGATGATGAGCGCGGCAATCACGAGTTCTTTGACTGCGTTTGCGTTTGCGCCGGGGGTGTTGAAAACGCAAATTCCTTTTTTAGCGTATTCGGCATGCGGAATATTGTTTACGCCTGCGCCTGCTCTTGCAACCGCCAACAAAGAGGACGGCACTTCGTATTCGTCCATTTTGAAAGAGCGCACGAGTAAGCCGACGGGATTTTGCGAGTTGTCGGTGAGATTGTATCCTTCCAGCACCGGGTTTGCAAGTTTAGAGATCGAATTGAGTTTTAAAATATCCATATTTTCTCCTGCGTTTCTAAACGACACGGCATTATGCTTGTCGCTTGCAAAAAAGCGAAAGCTTGCAAAACGCTTTCGCCTTTTTGATTATCGGGTTATTTGTTTTCGAGTTCGAATTTCTTCATGAAATCGATAAGTGCTTTCACGCCTTCGACGGGCATAGCGTTGTAAATGGACGCTCTCATGCCGCCGACGAGTTTGTGCCCTTTGAGGCTGACAAGCCCTGCTTGCTCGGCTTCTTTGACAAACTTTGCGTTGAGTTCGTCGCTGGGGGACACGAAGGGCACGTTCATGAGCGAACGGTTTTCTTTTTCAACGAAGTTGTTGTAGAAATCGCTCTCGTCTATGAAATCGTAAAGCATTTTTGCCTTTTCTCTGTTGATTTGCTCCATAACCTTTACGCCGCCGAGTTTTTTGAGGTGGCGAAGATTGAGCATCATCATATAAATCGACCAGCAGGGCGGAGTGTTGTAAAGACTGTTCGCGTCGATTTGCGTGCGATATTTGAGCATTGTGGGGCAAATGGGAAGTTCGCCGCCGAGCATATCTTCCTTCACGATGACGAGCGTAACGCCTGCGGGAGCAAGGTTCTTTTGTGCGCCTGCGTAAATCATGGAATATTTTTTAGGATCGATTTCCTCACTCATGATGCAAGAGGACAAGTCCGCAACCAAAGGAATATCCCCCGTGTCGGGAAGAGTGTTGTATTTCAAGCCGAAAATGGTGTTGTTTTCGGTGATATGCACGTAGCTTGCGTCCTTTCTGAAATCGTCGCGCGTGGTTTTGGGAATATAGGTAAACTTCTTGTCTTCGCTTGACGCGACAAGGCGAATATCACCGTATTTTTGCGCTTCTTTGTATGCTTTTTTTGCGAAGTTGCCCGTAACTATATAGTCAGCTTTTCCCGTTTTCAACAGGTTGAGGGGGATTGCCTCGAACTGCGTGGACGCGCCGCCTTGCACCATGATGACGTGATAATCGTCGGGCAAATGCATAAGTTCTCTGATAAGGTCGAGTGCTTCGGTGTTGATTTGGTCGTACCACTTGGAGCGGTGGCTCATTTCCATTACGCTCATGCCTGAGCCGTTGTAGTCGGCGATGTTTCTGCCGGCCTCTTCTATGACTTCGAGAGGAAGCATGCTGGGGCCTGCCGAGAAATTGTAAACTCTCATAAAATTCTCCTTCTTATATGTCATAATCGCATCGTTTTTCGACGATTATTATACTATAATCGTAAAGGCAAAACCGCAGTTTGTAAAGATTTTTTTTCGCTCGAGGCAGCGGTTTTTGACGCTTTTGGGCGAAACTCTTGCTAATGCGCGCGTTTTGGTGTAATATACTATATTAGAAAAATATGCATTTATTCGGAGAAATAGAATTCATGAAAAAAAATACAAAAACAGTAAAGGTGACCTTCCTCGGCGGTGTCGGCGAGGTGGGCAAAAATATGACGGCAATCGAATGCGGCGACGATATGATTATCGTCGATTGCGGCGTGTCCTTCGCAACGAGCGAGGAAGCCCCCGGTATCGATGCAATCATCCCCGACATAACTTACGTAAAAGAGAATATATCCAAACTTCGCGGCATCGTGCTCACTCACGGACACGAGGATCACATCGGCGCGATTCCGTACTATGCGGACGACCTCAAAGACGTGCCTATTTACGGCACTGCGCTCACTATCGGATTGCTCAAAAGGAAGCTGGACAAAAACGGCAAAAAGTGCAATCTCGTCGTAGTTTCGGCAGGCGATACCGTCACGTTGGGCGGGTTTAAAGTCGAATTTATCAAAGTGTGTCACTCCATGGCGGGAGCGTGCGCGCTTGCAATCACAACGCAAGTCGGCACGGTGTTCGTCACCGGCGACTTCAAAATCGACAACACCCCGATAGACGGCAAAAAGACGGATATAGGACGTATTGCGGAAATAGGAGCAAAGGGCGTTTTGCTCATGCTGGGAGAGTCCACAAACGTTGAAAGAAAGGGCAGTTCCACATCCGAAAAAGTGGTCGGTCAAACGCTTGAAAACATCTTTGCGTCAAACCTCGACAAGAGAATCGTCATTGCTTGCTTTGCATCCTCAAACTACCGCGTACAACAAGTGCTTACTCTCGCTCACAAGTATCACAGAAAAGTGGTGCTTGCCGGCAGAAGTATGAAAGGTATGGCGGAAGTTGCGTCCGCTTGCGGAGAATTGCAAGTTCCAAAGGGCGTAATCGTGGACAGCGTGGGCAAACTTTTGCCAAGCGAAACGGTCATTTTGGCAACGGGATCGCAGGGCGAGCCGCTTTCCGCGCTCAACAAGCTGTCAAAAGGCGAGTTCAACAAGATCAACATAGGGCCGCAAGACCTCGTGGTGCTTTCCTCATCGCCCATTCCCGGCAACGAAAAGTCGGTGTACGACGTCATCAACGACTTGTTCAGAAAGGGTGCAAACGTAATTTACGACGCAATGAACGATATTCACGTTTCGGGACACGCATACGAGGAAGAACTCAAACTTATGCTCACCCTTGTGCAACCCGAGTATTTTATGCCCGTGCACGGCGAATATCGCCACCAACACAAGCATGCAGAGATTGCAAAAACGCTCGGCGTTCCGTCAAAAAATATCGTTATTCCGAATATCGGCGAGTGCTACGGCGTAAACCACAAGGGGATAAGACAACACTCAAACGTAACGGCAGGCAACGCGTACGTTGACGGTGTCGTGCTTGAAAACGGCAAAATGCTCGTAAACGACAGAAAATCGCTTGCGGAATACGGTATGCTCGTGGTGCTTTGCGCGGTCGACACCGATCAAGGCAAAGTCGTGGGCGACGTTGACATCGTTGCAAGAGGATTCAACCTCACCGACGACGTGATAAATTCCATAAAGAACGCCACTATCGACACGATAAACGGGGCGGACTTCGACAAAGTCGACGTCAACGAGATTGCAAGAGCGGTCAAAAAAGCGGTGAGAAAACTCTTCTACAAAGACAGACAATTCCCAATAATCATCCCCGTTATCGTCGAGGACTGATTTAAAATCGGAGCGAAAACAAGCCAAAAGTTTGCCGAAAAAAACGGAAAAAACACGATAAAAACGCAAGAAAAACCGTAAAAAATCGCAAAACAATATACGCTAAAATGCGATTAACCGCATAAAAAAAGCAAAAAAATCAACGTATAATTTGCAAAAAAAGAAGGCGCAAAAATGTATAGAAAACGCATAATTTTGATACTCACTTCACGCGACGAAAGCGACAACATTTCGCAAAAAATCGCGGAGGCTATCCGCAAAATCGGCACGCATAACGCGGTTGTGATGAGCGACGACAAGTACGGCTCGGCAACCAAACTTTCCGCGCTCGACAAACTTATGGACAGCGGAAGCGAATATCAATATTTGCTTGAAAAGAAAGACAAAGGCGTGCTGCGCGACATATTTAAACTCAAAAGTTTTTCAAAACGCGTCAATCGCATCAATAATATGATAAAACGTTTTCATCCCGAATACATTTTGTGCGTTACGCCGTACGCTCATCACTGTGCGGTGGAGGCGAAGCGCAGGGCAAGATTCCATACTCAAATCATCTATATGCTGCAAACGTTTACTCTCCCCAAAAGAGTGCATGACGACGCAACCAATGTGTTTATCGTCGAAAATGCGGACGTAAAAGCCGATTTGGTGCGACAAGGCATAAAATCAAAAGACGTTTTGGTGATGGGGTTTCCGTTTGAAATCACGCCTAAAACAAGGGAAGAAATCATACTCAAAAAGCAAGAATTGGGGCTTCCCAAAGTCAAAACCGTGTACGTCAACGTGCAAGACAAAAAGCAACTTGAAAACGTGTTTTCGCTTTTGCTCGACCAAGGCGAAATAGCAAATCTCGCAGTTTACGTAAAGGACGCTCATATGCTTGAAACGCTTTCGTCCATGTCGGTGAAAACTCCTCAAACTAAAGTGGTGTTTTTGCAATCGCCCGAGCAGGTTGACGACTGCATGCCCGTTTGCGACGCGGCAATCACGCAGTACGATGCGGCAACGCTTTACAAGTGCTTTAAACTGGGAGTGCCGTCCATCGTTGTGAAAGCAAGCGAACACGAGCAGGCGGATATATCTTATCTTGCTCAAAACGAGCTTTGCCTCGTTGCAAAAAACGACCTTGAAATCGTTGCGCTGTTGTACAGAATCTTGCAAACGGACGCGGGAGAAAGGATTGCGGCAAACGGCAAAAAATGGGTTGAACTCAGCTCGCTTGAAAATATCGCGAACTTCCTCACGGCATACATCGCCGTTTGAGATTGTCCTACGGACAGTGATATGCACGCAAAGCGTGCGTGATATTGCGACTGCTCCGCAGTGAGATTGTTGTTTTGCAACAGCGATATTGCACCGCCGGTGCAGTGAAATTGTGCCAGACGGCAAGAGAGATAAAAACTATAATCGAGATATGCCAAAGATAACCAAACTAAACGAAATTGCAAAAAGACAGGGATTTAAACTCGGCGACGACGTGCTGCGTATCGGCGGCTACAAAATGGTTGACGAGCTTGATTATCTCTACTACGACAACGAAAAGAAATTTTCGGTGGATATTTTGCGTGACGGAAAAGAACATACGATAAAAGTCCACAAAAAAGACGGGCAATCTCTCGGACTTGAATTTGCAATCGATATGAAACCCGTCGTGTGCAAAAACAAGTGCATTTTCTGCTTTGTCGACCAACTCCCCAAAAACATGCGCCCCAGCCTTTACGTCAAGGACGACGATTACAGGTATAGTTTTATGTGCGGTTCGTACGTGACGATGACAAACGTCACCGAAGAGGAAATCGAGAGAGTTATAAGGCTCAAACTCAGTCCGCTCTACATCTCGGTGCACGCATGGGACGACGATATAAGGACGTATATCCTCAAAAATCCGAACACGAGAAAGCTGCCCGATCAAATGCGCAGATTGGGCGCAAACGGCATAAAAATGCACACTCAACTTGTCGTCGTGCCCGACGTCAACGACGGGAAAGTGCTAGAAGACAGCATACGAGGATTGCACACCGTCGAAGGCGTTGAAACGGTTGCGGTCGTGCCCGTGGGAATGACGGGACACAGAGAGCAACTTGCAAAACTCAAAGCGGTCGACGAGCAAAATGCACGAGATACGATAAAACTCGTCGAGGGATTGAACGAGGAATTCGGCGGAAATTTCTGCTGGTGCAGCGACGAATACTATGTCAAAGCCAACGTCAAAGTGCCCGACGGTTCTTATTACGGCGCGTTCGACCAGATTGAAAACGGCGTGGGACTTATCGCCGATTGGATTGACAACTTCGAATATAGCTTGCAAGAGGCAGGGGATATGAACCTCGGCAAGAGAATAGACATGGTGACGGGCGTATCCTTTGCGCCTATGCTCAAAGAGTACTCGAAAAAACTTGCTCAAAAACTCGGCTTGCAAGTTGAAGTGCATGCGATAATCAACAACTTTTTCGGCACGAGCGTTACGGTTGCGGGGCTTGTTACGGCAGGGGATATGATAGAGCAGCTTCAAGGCGTCAAGACGGATGCGTTTGTGATACCCGACAATATGTTGCGTGAATTTACAGACACTTTCCTTGACAACAAAACCGTCAAAGAAGTCGAGGACGCACTCGGCGCTCCGTTTATCGTGGTGTCGCACTCAGGAAGCGATACGGCGCAAAAAATAATAGAGCATTTTGAAAAGTGAAAAATATGCAATTTGACGCAAAAAGGCGTTTATATTGCAAAAAACGATAGATAAAAATCGGAAACGGTGAAAAAATATGAAACCATTGGTGGCAATTGTAGGAAGACCTAACGTCGGAAAATCGACGTTGTTCAATAGGCTCGCAGGGCAAAGAATCGCTATCGTCGAGAACACTCCAGGCGTTACGCGCGACAGAATTTACGCAGATTGCGAGTGGTGCGGAAGAGCGTTTACGCTCATCGATACGGGCGGATTGGAACTTAAAAGCGACGACGTGATGTGGAATCACATTCGCACGCAAGTGGAAATCGCAGTGGACACTGCCGACGCTATCCTTTACGTCGTTGACGGAAAGACGGGGCTTACAACCGACGACAACCTTGTGTGCTCGTTTTTGCGCAAGTCCAAACTCCCCGTTATACTTGCGGTCAACAAAATAGACAACAACGATTTGAGCAACGTGTACGACTTTTATGCGCTGGGATTCGGCGAACCGCATGCCGTGAGCGCGGAGCAGGGCAAGGGGCTTGGAGATTTGCTTGACGCAATCCTCGAAGTTATCCCGGAATATTCCGTTGACGAAGATCCCGAACGCATCAAAATCGCAATCGTCGGAAAGCCGAACGCGGGCAAGAGCTCGATAACCAACAGACTTTTGGGTTACGACCGTTGTATCGTGAGCGACATAGCTGGCACGACAAGGGACGCCATCGACACCGAACTCGACGTGGGCGACGACAAATATCTCATCATCGACACGGCAGGTATGCGCAAAAAGAAAGTGGTCAACGAGGATCTTGAAAGATACTCGGTTATGAGAAGTTTGCTCGCCGTGCGCCGCGCGGACGTGGTGCTTGTCGTATGCGACGCAACCGAAGGACTTACCGAGCAAGACGTCAAAATCGCAGGATTCGTGCACGAGGAAGGCAAGCCCTCTATAATCGTGATGAACAAGTGGGATTTGGTGGACAAAAACACTCACACCATTTACGAGTTTGAAAAGAAGCTCAAAGAGGATTTGAAGTATATGGACTATTTCAAGTCCGTGTATATTTCGGCATTGAGCGGCAAGAGGCTGGACAATTTGCTTCCTCTTTGCAAAGAAGTGGTGGCAAATTCGAGAAAGCGTATTCCGACGGGACTTCTCAACGAGGTGGTTGGGGACGCTATCCGCATAAGCGAGCCACCGTCTTATCTTGGCAAAAAACTCAAAATATTCTACGTCACGCAAGTGTCGGTCGCACCGCCTACTTTCGTGCTTAAAGTCAACGATCCGACGATCATGCATTTCAGCTACAAGAGATACCTCGAAAACGCGCTCCGCAAGAGTTTCGACTTTTCGGGCACGCCCATACGCTTGCTGATAAGAGGCAACAACGAGGGCGATCAATAAGTTGCGGATTTTTGGAAAAAATCGGCGTAAATTCTTTGTGAAAAAATCGCAAAAATGAATTGCCAAACCCAAAAGTCGGTGGTATAGTCTTTGCGTTGAAAAAACGTCTTGAATATACCGCTCACGGCAAACGGCGCGCGCGGCATATAGTGTAAAAATAGGAAAGGTGGCATTTATGGACTACAAAGCATTGTCTAAAAGCGAGCTTGAAGAGTTGCTCAAACAAGAACAAAAAGCCTACAAAAAACTCCAAAAAGCAGACAGACATGTCGATATGACGAGGGGAAAGCCGTCGAAAGAACAACTCGACATATCCATGCCCATGCTTGAAAACGCCGCAAAATGCGACTTTATGATGAGCGGCGTCGACGCAAGAAATTACGGCGAACCGGCAGGCGTGAAGCAGGCAAGAGAGCTTTTTGCCGACCTTTTGGGCGTAAAGGCGGACGAGGTCATCGCCATTGACGGATCTTCGCTCGACATTATGTACAACGTGGTGCAGTTTGCAATGCAATTCGGCGTACTCGGCTCTACGCCGTGGAATAAACTCGACAAAGTTAAGTTTATTTGCCCCGCACCCGGATATGACAGACACTTTTCCATTTGCGAAAACTTCGGCATCGATATGATAACCGTGCCTATGCTTGCGGACGGTCCGGATATGGATCTCGTTGAGAAACTCGTTCGCGACGACGAAAGCATAAAGGGTATTTGGTGCGTTCCAAAGTATTCAAACCCCACGGGTATCGTGTTTTCGGACAAGGTTGTCGAGCGTATGGCAAACCTCAAACCGAAGGCAAAAGATTTCAGAGTGTTTTGGGACAACGCATATTGCGTGCACTCGCTCTACGACACCGACGACAAACTCAAAAACATCTTCGACGTGGCAAGAAAGGCAGGCACTTCGGATATGATTTACTGCTTCGCATCCACCGCAAAAATTACTTTTGCAGGCAGCGGCGTGGCGGTGTTCGCATCCTCGCAAAACAACGTGCAAGATATGCTCAAACGCTTGTTTTTCAAGAGGATAAACCCCAACAAAGTCAATCAGGTCATTCACGTCGAATACCTTAAAAGCGTTGACAATATAAAGAAAATCATGGCGCAACACGCCGCGATTTTGCGCCCGAAATTCGACCTTTTCAAGGATAGAATGGAAGAGGCTTTCGGCGATGACGAAAACGTGAGTTGGTCAAAGCCGAGAGGCGGCTATTTTATCTCTCTCGACGTGCCCGGATGCGCAAAACGTATCGTAAGCCTTGCGTCCGATGCGGGAGTCAAATTCACGGCGGCGGGCTCGACATTCCCGTACAGAATAGACGACAACGATTCGAATATCCGCATTGCGCCCAGCGTGCCGTCGCTTGACGAAATGAATTTTGCAATCGACGTGCTTACGTGCGCCATAAGAATCGCGCTTGCCGAAAAGTATTTGGCAAAATAGCGAAAAAGAATTTTAAAAAAATAGGGACGACCAAAGCGGCCGTCCTTATTTTTGCCGATTTTTCAAGCGTTTGCAAAAATATCGTACAATTGCAAGATTCGGTATTGAAAACATATAAATTTTAATATATAATTAATACATATCAAATTGGCGCGCTTGCGCAAAGGGGAAATTATGACGGATTTGGTAAACAAAAAGGAGAAAAAGGCCGGAGCATTGACCGCAAATATGTGGATTTACGCTTTGGGACTGATGGGTATCAACCTCGGTATCGGCCTTATCAACAGCTATCAGGCGGAGTTTTTCAACAAAATTCTTCAAGCAGACTTGATGGCGGTGGCAGGTATCATCCTTGCGGCAAAATTTATAAGTATCGTTGCGGACTTTGTAATCGGCAACCTCATCGACAGAGCCAACTTCAAGGCGGGCAAAATGCGTCCGTGGATTTTGTTTTCGGCGTTTCCGCTTGCAGTGCTGACGATGATTTCGTTTGTGTTTATTCCGTTTTCTTCAAACGCAGGCAGATATATTTACATCATCTTCGTCGTTGTGCTTTGGAATATATCCATGACGATGGCGGACATCCCCTCGCAAGGCATGCTTTCGCTCATTTCGAAGAGCAGTGAAGAGGTCAACAATGCGGCAGGGCTCGGCAACACGCTCAAATCCGTCGCGCTTGCCGCTCCCGGCGTGTTCGTAAGTTTTGTGTGTATTCTCACCGGCTCGGACGGCGCAGTCGGTCAAACGGAATATCTTATCACTGCGACGATTATGGCGGGACTGGGACTTATATTCCAACTCCTTATGTACTTCAAGTGTAAGGAAATCGTCAAGTCCAACACGTCTGCCGGTATGAGCTTCAAAGAGATGTTCAGAGAGCTCAAAAACAACAAAATGTTGCTCATCGTTTTCGGGACGTACATTCTCGGATTCGGAAGAAACATCGGCCTCGGCATAGCGGTGCAGGCAACGTGCATACTCGTTCGCGACGGCATAGACCTTTCCTTTATCGGCATGGGCACGCTTTACGGCGACGCTTGCAGCTGGGCAATCGGCATAACGTCGGCAATCTCGTCCATGGTTACGATAGTTTTGAACCCGATTATCAACAAAAAACTCGGCGAAAAGAAGTATTTTATCACAGCAGGTTTCTACGGATTTGCGGTGACGCTTATCGCAACGCTCATCTACACGCTCAGCCCCACGGGCAGCTTTGGCAGAAGCATTTGGGCAATCTGGATTTATCAATTCTTCCTCGGCTTCGCTTTCGGTCCGAACGGTTATTTGCCGATGGTTATGACGGCGGATATAGTGGACTATCAGGAATGGAAGACGGGCAAACGTACCGAGGGTACGCAGTTTGCAATCATGTCGATGTCCAACAAACTTTCAAACGCGCTTTCCGTTTCGCTCGGCATTTTGTTTATCGGCGCAATCGGTTACGACGCGGCAAAATATGCGGATGTTTCGCACATCGGCGTTCAAGGCAGCGCGGAAAATATGCAGGCAATCGCAAGTTACGTCACCGACGGCATGCAAAACAAAGCGTGGATCATCTATTTCTTGCTCCCCGGTCTTTGCATGCTTGCAAGCTCGCTTTTGATGTTCTTCTATAAGATCGACGAAAAGACGAAGACGCAAATGCGCGAAGAGCTTGCGGTGCGCAGAGCGGAGAACGAGGCGGCGCAAATCGTTGAAGAAGAGTGCGACGGCAATTGCTCCGAGTGTGAAAAAGATTGCGACACACGAAAAGACGGCGTTCAAGAGCCGTTTGAAGAAGCTCTTGCGGAGCATTTCGAAGAAGAGATGAACGAAGTGCCCGATTCGCAAGACGATAAGGATATGGAAGAATAACCTGCAAGCAACAATGTTTCAAATTCAAAGCACAAGAAAAAGCCTCGCAATCTGCGAGGCTTTTGAATATGTTTTTTAACTGTTATTTGCAAAAACAATGGGTTAAAAGTGCAATATCAAAACGATAAAATGCTTATTTGACGATATACACTTTGCTTTGACACTTTTCAAGCAATACGGTGAGAGTGCCGTTTGTGGTGAGATTTTCGCCGCTCCATTGCTCTTTTGCGTGATATTCGTTTTGCTTGGTCATTGCAACGTATTTGTCGTCGACAAGCGTGTTGAGATCGAATTTCGCTCTTGCGCCGTGTGAGGCCTTGTTGAAGAAGCACACCGCAACCGAGCCGTCCGCAAGCGGTTTTGCAAGCACGTCCACAATGCCTTTTTTGACGCGTTTGGCTTGCTTTGCAAGGGCGTCTTGGTTGATTGCGATCATATTCTTGTTGGCGACGATGCTCCTGACTTGCTCGTTCATATTGCGCAAATCGTTGCCGAGAATGAGAGGAGCGTTCATCATGCACCAGAGCGAGAAGTGTGATACGTTTTGATTGTAGGTGAGTTTGCCGTTGCCCACTTCAAGCATATCGGGATCGTTGTAGTGTCCTTTGCTTGCGTACGGATAGAGCTTGACGGTGTGCTCGTATATAAGTTTTATCCAGATCCACCACGGGCGAATATCGGGAGTAGTGCGCCACAGATTGCCCGCCTTCGCGCCCCAGTTGTACGGTTTGCCCCAGCCCCATTCGCAGATTGAAAAAACGATGGGTTTTTCTTTTTGTTTGCGCTCTTTGGCAACCCTTGCCGTTGCGTCTTTGAGAGCTTTGCCCATACGACGATATTGATACATTTCGCTGTCGGCTTTGCTCGTGACGGGATTGAAGAGTTCGATTTTGTTTTTCCCTGCGGTGAGATTTACGATGACTTGGAATCTTGCGGTGAGGTTGTAGTGCTTTTGAGGAGGGAAGAGAAGTTCGTATTCTTCGCCGTCGTTGACTTTTGCGATGAGATACTTCTCGTATGCGCCTTTCTTTTTGATGTTGACGGTGAGCACGTATTTGCCGTCCTCGTCGACTTCGATATTGTTGTAGGTGATGCGACCTTGGTTTGCGTCAAGCCCGGAAACATAGCTTCCGCTCGGAAGTTTTGTGTCCGTCATAAATCTCGCAAGCCCCGAAAGCACTGCATTGTGTACGGAATACTCCATAGGGTGCGAATCGAATTGAGATATGCTTATCGAGTACACGAGGGGAGCGTATTTGGAAATGGGGATATGGTGGCAATAGTCGTATTTGAAATACTCAACGCCCCATTTGGCAAGGGTGTAGGCGTCGTATTGCTCTCTGCCGAGGCTTGCCGGCAAGTCTTCGCAGGTGAGAGTGCCGTTTGAAGTGTATGCGCCCAGTTTCAAGCCCATTGCGTTGACTTGCTTTGCAAGGTTTTCTATGCCGTTAGGAAAGGTTTCGTAATCGCCTACGAGCTCGCCGTTTTCGTCTCGCAAAGAGGATTGCCAGCAATCGTCGAGGTTGATGTACTTGTAGCCTGCGTCGATAAGTCCGTTGTCCTTCATCGCCTTTGCGGTGTCGAGAATAAGTTTTTCGTTTATGCGGTTTCTGAACGTGTTCCAGCTAGACCAGCCCATAGGGGGAGTGAGCGCAACGCCGTTTTCGTAGTCGGGCAGTTGCGGATTTACGCTTGTGGGCTTTTTCTTTTGAAACAAGCTTTTGATAAAGCAAAAAGGACACATGTTGTTACGTTTCATTTTCCACCTGATTATATTGTTTTTTATTTGATTTTCGGTGCTTTTACGCGCATTTTTGCGTCAAGGCGTTCGAATTTCTTCTCGATTGCTTCGCCGTGTTCGAGCTTGATTTGATTCATAATCGCAACCAAACCGATGTAGGAGAACGTGAGTATCGCTCCTATCGCAAGCATTGCCTTGCCCATCGCCCACGTGATATGATTGTCAAGACGGAAGAAGGTGCGCAAGAACTGTACTACGTCAACTTGCTCGCCATTTATCGTAGCGTTGATTGAGATGAAGTAGACGCCTACGAAAATGAATATCATCAGCAAGTACATGAACAAATTGAGCGCGATGAGCAAATTGGATTTGTTGACCTTGTGCTTTTTGCGCGGTTTCTTTTCCTTTTTGACTTTGACGTCCTTCGTTTCGACGACTTTCATCACGACGCCGTTTGCGATGGAATAGCCTTTTTCGCTGTCGTCAACGCAGCCGTCGTACAAACTCGAATCGATTTTTTGCGCTTTGGCTTCCTCTTTCGCCTTTTCGTTCATAAAGTCGCTGATGCCGAAAAAAGCAGACCAACTAGACAGCTTTGTGGGGAGGGAAACTTTGAAAAGAAGCAAGAAGCCAACGAAAGTGATTATCCAAATAAACACCGTTTGCGATTGCGCGTCGGTGATATCCGTGAGGAAAAATCTGTTGCAAATTATCACGGCTATTGCGCCGAGTAGCACCGTAATTCCGCCGGGTACGGCGTTTGAGAGCACTTTTGGTAAAAATCTGCCTGTCACTCTGTCGGCATTCGGTTCGAGAGCAAGCACGACGGAGGGCATGCCTATCGTGACCGCGCCCATAATCGTGAGATTTTGCGGAGTGAAGGGAAGAGGATCGACTACAATCATAAACAACAGTGCCAAAAGCGTGTTGTAGATGGTTTTCATAATATACAGCGCAGCCGAACGTTCGAGGTTGTTTATGGAGCGTCTGCCCTCGGCAACCACTCTGGGCATGGACGAGAAATTGCTGTCCAAAAGCACTAGAGAGCTTACGTTTTTCGCTGCGTCCGAGCCGGACGCCATTGCAACCGAGCAGTCCGCTTCTTTGAGCGCAAGCACGTCGTTGACGCCGTCGCCCGTCATTGCAACGGTGTGCCCCGCCTTTTTGAGAGCTTTTACAAGCATAAGTTTTTGGTCGGGCAAAACACGACCGAAAATGGTGTATTTTGTTGCCGCCTCGTACACTTCTTCCTCTGTTTCGAGGGTGGACATATCCACAATGTTGTCGCACTCTTCAAGCCCCGCGCGCATTGCGACCGCGCGTACGGTTTGGGGATTGTCGCCCGATATAATCTTGACGGTTACGCCTTCTTGTTTGAAAAAGCGGAGCGTGTCGGGTGCTTCTTTTCTTATCTTGTCGGTGATGAAAACGAAACTTTCCAAGGTGAGCGTTTTGGGAAGAGTGCCGTCGCCGAATTGGTTTTTCGACGATGCCACAACCATGACTCTGAATCCCTTTTGCGCCATTTCGGACATGGTGTTTTCCATGGCTTTGGTGCGCTTTTTGAACACGAATTCGGGTGCGCCTATGACATAGGAAACGCCGTCTATTCTTGCGCCGCTCCACTTGCGTTGAGAGGAGAAGGGGACGATTTGTTCGACGTTGCCGCAACCGTTGAGTTCCGCAACGTAGGCGCGAAGGGCGTTTATGGTTGCGTTGTCGTCTTCGAGCGCACTCGTCACGTTTTTGATGATTTGCATTATATCCGACGCGTTTTTGCCTTTTGCGGGGGACAAATCGTTGACTTCCATCGTGCCTTCGGTGATAGTGCCGGTTTTGTCAAGGCAAAGCACGTCGACGCGCGCAAGGGTTTCAACGCAATAGAGGTCTTGCGCAAGCGTTTTGTGGCGCGAAAGACGCATTATGCTGACGCAAAACACCGTTGAGGACAGTGCGACGAGTCCCGACGGAATCATGCCTATGACGGTTGCGATCGTGCCCAAAACGGTTGTCGAAAGGTGAGAACTTATCTTGTAACCGAGCAGGGTGGTGATCATCTTTTGAGCGTCTTCGGGGTTGTTTTGCACGAAATATTTGACGCAGAAAAGCACTATGCCAAGCGGAACGATTATGCTTGCCATCACTTTGACGATAAACATAAGCGAACGCCAAATTTCACTGTTGGGCTTTTTGAAATATTTTGCGCCCGAACTTATTTTGGTTGCGAAGTTGTCCGCGCCAACGTGTTCCACTTGTGCCTTTGCCGTGCCCGACACGACAAAGCTGCCCGACATAATTTCGTCGCCGGGATTTTTTTGGATTGCGTCCGGCTCGCCGGTGATAAGGCTTTCGTTGACTTCGATCGAGCCTTCGACGACGATTGCGTCCGCACAAATCTGAGTTCCGCTTGAAAGAATGGTCAAATCGTCGAGCACGATGTCCTTGATTGCGATTTCCTTTTGCTCGCCGTCACGCAAAACAATGGCTTTTGGTGCGGAGATGAGGGAAAGTTTGTCTATCGTGCGTTTTGCTCTAAGCTCTTGAAAAATGCCCACGAGAGCGTTGAATACGATGAGCAACATAAAACCGAAGTTGCCCAAAATGGACACTATGCTTTCGTGAGAGTCCACAAAGAAAAATATCAACGCCGCAAGCGCGATAAATACGAAATTGAAAAAAGTGACGATGTTTTCACGCAAAATTTGCGCAACGCTCTTCGTCTTGACGTTGGTGTCGCCGTTGACTTTGCCTTGGGCAACCCTGTTTTTCACGTCCTCTTGCCCCAGTCCTTTTTCGAGGTCGGTGACAAAACGCTCGGCGGTGTTTTGTTCCTGCTCGGACAGAACTTCCGAGGGTATATAGACGTTGTTGTCTTGATTTTCGGACATAATCTCCCTTTTGCGCACGCGCGCTTTTTTTTACATATATAAACGATTATATCACAGTTTGTTCATTATTCAAGAAAAAAGTTGTGCCGCAGTCGCTTTTTATGCGAGTTTTTTGCATAATCGGGAACTACTCGCCGTATATTTTGAGTATGAAAAGAAAAAAATGCTTGATTTTGGTTGCAATATTGTGCGTGATTTCCTCGATTTTTGCATTGTGCGCTTGCAATAAAAAAACCGACGGAGACGTCAAAGACAACGTGTCGAGGCTCACCGAGGCGTACTATGCCGGCGAGAGCGATTTATTTGCCGTCACAATCGAAAAGGGCAGACGCGAAAAGAGCTTCGTTGCCGACGGAATCGCAAGGGACGTTTGCGATTTTCAAGAGATAATCGTCACTCCGTTGAAGAGCAACGATTATCAATCCGTATCCTACGTGATTTGCTCGGACGGCAAAACTTTGTCGGGTGAAATCAAATGCGGCAAAAGCGGTGAATTTGTGGATTCTATCGCACTCGATTTTGTGCCAAAGACGATAAGCGTAACCGCCGGCGATGTGAAATCGGACATCGAATTAAACTCGATTTTGGACGGTAAATTGTCTTCCGCCGACGTCATAAACATCGCAAAAGACGCACTCAAAGACAAGATTGACAAAGAGTATTCGGAGGGTAAAGCCGAGCGCGAAATCTACGTTAAACTCATCACCGCCGACCGTGAATCTTACTATTATTATGTGTCGTTTATCGGCGACGGCGTGGACTACTGGGCGATGCTGATTGACCCGAGTACAGGCAATATAATCAGTCGTAAGTAATGCGCTCAATAAATAGTTTTTATGACATAATAAAAGGCAAACCGTCGATTAAACTTTGCGGTTTGCCTTTAAAATTGCGCTGTGCTAGGGAAATCGTTATTTTGTCATCGCTTGCGACATTGCGCTTGCCATTTGTACTGCTTGTTCGCGAATTCGCTCTTGGTCGAATATATCCATTTGTGCAAATACTGCTTTTTTGAAAGATTCAGGCTTTTTGATGCCGTTTATTCGATTATAGAAAAAACGCCGTCAAACGACGGCGTTTTTTATGCGGTTTTTTGAATCAAAGCAATTAGTTGAACAAATCCTTGAACGCTTTGCCGAATTTGACGACGGGAGCTTTGCTTGCCGCAATCGTGATCGGTTGTTTGGTGAGGGGATTGAAGCCTTGTCTTTCCGCTTTTTCTTTTACTTCGTAAGAAGCGAAGTTTGCGATTGCAACTTTGTCGCCTGCTTTGAGGGCTTCTGCGATAACTGCTGCGTATGCGTCAACCGCTGCGGTTGCGTCTTTGATAGAAAGGTCGGCTTTTGCTGCCACTGCTTTGATAAATTCTGCTTTATTCATATTTAGTCCTCCTTAGGATTGTACTGACATTATAGACGAAAAAATCGGGCAATGCAATACTTTTTTTTAATATTTGCGTTTTGCGAGCGGTTTTTTACGCCACCGGAACTCAATCAAACTTATAGTTTGAATAGCGTAAAAAACTTTTTCTTTGCTTGTGCCTAAAATCCGCTCGTTTTGCAAAAACCGATATGCGTTATATCCCTTTTGCAAGTTTTCAGGCAACCGTGTCCGTGCTTTCTTCTTCGAGAGCTTTTTCGTCGAGTTCTTCTCGGATTTCTTCTTGCTCGATTTGCTCGTTGGTGAGTGCGGCTTTCTTTTCAAAAATCGTCTTTATCGTCTTTACTGCAATGGGGAAGAATATCGCAACCGACAATGCCTCGGCAATCGGGAACGCCGCCCAGTAGCCTTTCAGCCCCATAGGCGTGTATATTGCAAGCACGTAGCCGAGGGGCACGAGTATGCATAGTTGGCGAAGAAGGGATATGAGCATGGCTTTGATGCCGTGTCCGACCGCGTTGAACATTGCAATCATGATGACGCCCAAAGACGCAGGGATAAACGCAACGGAGCAAAGCCGCAACGCTTCCGAGCCGACTTGAATTCGGTTTGCGTTGTCGCCGACCGAGAAGAGTTTGAGCAGTTGTTCAGGCATTGCGTGGAACAAGATAAGCGCGAACGTCATATATACGAACGCAATGAGAACGGCGTATTTGAAGGTTTTGACAAAGCGGTCTTTTTTGTTTGCGCCGTAGTTGTAACCCATAATGGGAATACAGCCTTGGTTGAGTCCGAAAACGGGCATGAATGCAAAGGATTGCAATTTGAAGTACACGCCGAACGCCCACACGGCGTCTGCAAAGCGGTTGAGTACGGCGTTTGAGAGCATGTACATAACCGAGCCTATGGAGTTCATGACGACGGTTGGAAGACCGACGCGCATTATGTCGATTAGAATGTCCTTTTTGATTTTGAAATCCTTGGTGAAAAAGACGTCGATGTCGAGTTGCTTTTTTGCTTTTGCCTTAATAATGACGATGATGGGGATGAGCATTGCCACAACCTGACCTATGACGGTTGCGATTGCCGCACCGGGCGCGCCGAGCTTGCATACGCTGATGAGTATCGGATCGAGGATTATATTGGTGATCGCGCCCACGAGTTGCGTCACCATAGGCACGATCATATTGCCCATCGCTTGCAATATGCGGTTGAGCATGGTTTCGATCATAAAACCGAAAGAACAGCACATGCAGATCGTAAGATATGTCGAACCCATTTTGTACACGGCTTGCACGTTTTCGCTGCCTGCGACCGCTCCCGCGTTGACGGTGTACGCCTTGATGAAAGCGTCGGATACAAAGTATCCCAGCACCAAAAACAGCGCGCTGAATATGAAGGATATCAAAAGTCCGGTTTGCGCCGCAAGGCTTGCGTCCTTGTTTCTGCCTTCGCCGAGCAACCTGGATATAAGCGAGCCCGCGCCCACCGCAAGACCTATCGCAAATGCGTTTACAAGCAGCTGCATGGGCATTGCGTAGGACAGTGCCAAAACGCCGTTGGTTGCGTCGTACATGCCGATAAACACGCTGTCTACGATGTTGTAGAGCGCTTGAACGAGCATGGAAAGTATGGCAGGGCCGCTCATGGTAAGTATGAGCTTTCCGACGGGCATAGTGCCGAGTTTCGATGATTGCAAATTTTCTTGTGTAGTCGTCATGTGTTACCTTTTGTCGAAATAAAGTATAATTTAACGAAAAATAAAAAGCAACCGAATGGACGATTGCTTTTTGCGGTGTTTTGGTGAATGGTCTGCTTTCAGTCGTTGGTCTTAGGAAGGTCGGCTTGCGATAGGATATCGCTTGCTTGCGTAGAATCGCTTTGTTCAGTCGCAACGTCCGATTGTTCCGTTCCTCCGTCCGTGAGGGGAGGATTGAGCGGTGTATCGTTGGTTTTGTCGTGCTTGTAGGTGAGTTTCAAAAGCAGAGGAGTGAGCAGGGAGGACACGATGATGAGGATAAGCACAAAGGGCATTATCGACGCGTCCACAAGTCCGCTGTCCACGCCTTTTTGCGTGCATACAAGCACGACTTCCGCTCTTGCCATCATGCCGATGCCCACGCGCAAGCTGTCCATAAACGAGTATTTGCAGATGAGCGAGCCTATGCCGCATCCCAGCACCTTGCCGATAAGTCCTGCCGCGATGAACGCAAAACCAAATCCTACGATTGCAGGTGATATTGCGCCGAAATCCGCATTGATGCCTATGCTTGCAAAAAATACGGGAGCGAAAATCATGTAGTTGCTCACTTCCACTTTTCTGTCGATGTAGCCCGATTCGGTGAGAGTGGAGAGCATAATGCCGGCAACGTACGCGCCCGTGATGTCCGCAACTCCGAACCATTCCTCCGCCGCATACGCAAAGAAAAATGCCATCGCAAAACCGATGATGGGGATGCGTCTGTGATGCTCGGGGTGACGTTTGAGATATTGTTTGAGGATAATGTGTGCCACAAACCCCACTGCGATTGCCGCCGCGAAGAAGCCTATCATTTTGCCGATTGCAATGCCTATTCCGTCAAGCCCGTTGCCCTTGTCGAGAGAAATGAAGAGGGAAAGAAGCACGACGCCGATGATGTCGTCGAGGATTGCCGCCGCCACGATGGAAGTGCCGACTTTCGTGTTGAGCTTTCCGAGTTCTTTGAGAGCGGCAACGGTGATACTGACGCTCGTAGCCGCCAATATCGCGCCGTAAAAGAGGTTGGTTATGATTTGATGTTGCGATACGTTAAATCCGCCGTTGAACGCCGAAGCGACCAAAAATCCAAGTCCCAATGGGAACAGAACGCCCAAAATCGTTATCAAAACGGAGGGAAGTCCGCTTGTTTTGAATTGTTTGAGGTCGGTTTCCAGTCCTGCCGAGAACATGATGAGGATGACGCCGATTTTGGCAAGGAAGGAAAGCCCCTCCATCGTGGATTGCGTAAATATGTTTTGATTCGGAATGTACTTGATGAAGCCGAGAAGTATGCCTGCAATCAACATTCCAACCACTTGCGGAAGTCCGATTTTCTTGCCCAAAAGGGAAAATAGTTTGGTGCAAAGAAGTATGAGCGCAAGCGGAAGCAAAATTTCGAAATATGCTATTGCGGATAGAGTTTGAGTGAACATTTTTTTCCTTTATTATCGTATGATTTATGCGTATTTTTTTGAAAAAATCGGAAGATTTAACGCCGTCGTGGGTATTAACGTATATTTAGTCCGATTTTTCAAGAAAATGTTATACTCGGTCTTGGTGGGTTAGTCAAGCGATTAGGATTAAAGAAGAATTAAAAATTGTGGTAAAATCCCTGCAAAGCCACAAAATATGGTTTTTGTTTGACAACATTGGTATATGTTGGTACAATAAACTCGTAATTGTGCGCTTATATACTACAAATAAAAAGCGCGCGCAAGGAGAAAATTTGGACTTCTTGTCTTTTCTGACACAAGCTGCGGACTATCTCGTAGGCTTTGCAAAGACGTTTGCGGGGCTCTCGGTCGCGCTTATCATATTTATGCTTGCAAGGTGTTTGCCAAAGCGCATACGCAGATATTTTTCCGCTTGCGCGACTTTGGTGATAACTTTCGCATTGTTCAGAGATTCAGTCCAACAATTCACGTTTTTCACGATCAAAGCGTCCGTTGTCAACTTTACGATAGCGTATCTGACGGCTTTGACGTTTTTGTTTTTCGTTTACGTTGCCATCTATATTGCAGACGCGGACGTCGTTCGTTATTTCGTCAACGCTCGTCGAAACGTCAAATGCGATTCGCGCTTCGTAAAAGGATATGCGCTCCACAACGACGGCATAAGCGCGTCGGCTTCTTATTTGCGCATTTCACCCGTTTGTTTGCAATGATTTAGTCTACTTTTGCATGCGATCGCTTTTGCAATTGCGTGCGTGCGCGCGTGTATGTACGCGCTTATAAGGCGAAACCGCCAAAAAAATTTATTCAGGAGAATAACTATGCTTAAAGTTGAACATTTGAAAAAAACCTATCCAAAGAGCGACAGAGTCGCGGTTGACGATATATCTTTTGAATTGCGCCCGGGCGAGATTTTCGGATTTCTCGGACAAAACGGCGCGGGCAAATCCACTACGATAAAGTGCCTTACGGGTATTCTTCCTTTTGACAGCGGCACCATCACCATTTGCGGACACGACATCGTCAAAGAGCCTATCAAGGCAAAAATGGAAATGGGCTACGTCCCCGACAACCACTCCGTTTACGAGCGTCTTACGGGCAGGGAATACGTCAACTACGTTGCCGACCTCTACAAAGTCCCCGCTCTCGTGCGAACGGAAAGAATAGACCGCTACGCAAAACTTTTCAAGCTCGAAAACGCAATCGACAGACAAATCAAATCCTACTCGCACGGTATGAAACAAAAAATCTGCATCATTGCGGCTCTCATTCACGATCCGAAACTTTGGGTGCTCGACGAGCCGATGATGGGACTCGATCCGCAATCCACCGCGGAAATCATATCCTACATGCGCGAGCATTGCGCAAAGGGCAACACGGTTTTCTTCTCGAGCCACAACCTCGACCTTGTCAAGAAACTTTGCCACAGAGCCGCAATCGTCAACGACGGTCATCTCATCGACATCATCGACCTTGCCGGCAACGACAAAAACAAGGCGAACCTCGAAGAAACTTTCTTCCGCGTCACCGGCACTTACGAGCAAAGATTGTTCGAGGACTATATCGCGCAAGAGAGCGCGGATATGCGTCCCGATATGCCTACTCAAACCGACGTTGAGGAAGAAGTCGTTTGCGAGGAGGAATCAAAATGACAAAAAGCGACTTTTCCATGCAAAGCGTAAGGACGCTTTTCAAACTCGACCTTAAATCGAGATACGGTATATCGCCCGATGCGGGCAAGCTCAAAAAGTTTGCGCAATTCGGCAACATATTGTTTTTTGTCCTCGTTTACGCCGTGCTTGTGGTGGGCATCTATTATTTGAGCAACGTGTTCGTGACGCGTTCGGGCTTGCGTATCGAATTTTTGGTTATCATCGCAACCTTTACCATTGCGCTCGCAACCATAATTTCTACGAGTACGGTCATTAAAAACTTATATCAGAACGGCGACAACGAAATGTTGTTGCGCTTTCCCGTCAGCGGCAAAGAGATCCTCGTTGCAAAATCCATTTACTGCTATTTGCACAATCTCGTGACTTGCTTGCTCACAATGCTTCCGTTCTACATCTCGTTCGGCGTAGTTACGCACGCAAGCGTAGGCGATTATTTTGCGTATATCGGCATAGTGCTTTTGAGCACGTTCTTGCCTTTCTTTATCGCAAATATCATCGCAGTGCCCGTCATGAAGGTTATGAACCTCGTCAAAAACCAATTTTTGCTGGTGCTTATATTCACCATCATCGTGGTTTGCGCGGTGTTCGTATTCTATCTCGTGTCTCTCAGCAACGTGCTCAAATATCTCAAAAATTCCAATCAGACAATTTTCTCTGCGGATATGATTGCAAGATATAAGCATTTTGCTCAAAACGCATATCCTTTCAACTGGTATGCCGAAATCATCAACGGCAGAAAGTACGCAGGGCTTTCGGGCGGACAATATGCGCTCCGTTTCGTGTATATGTTCCTCATCAACGCAGTGTTCGGCGTATGCGCCTATTTCGTGACGACAAGAGAGTATTACAAGACAATCCTTTACGGCATCGAAACGCAAAAGGCGTCTTTCAAAAAGAAAATCAAAGACGTGCGTCGTCCGGTGTGGTACGCGCTTTTCAGGCGTGAGTTTTACCTCATTTTGAGAAGTTTCAACTATTCCTTCCAATACTTTGCAATGGCGTGCGCCGCTCCCGTCATGGTGTTTTTCTGCAACAGACTTGCAGCGTCCATGGGTACCGAAAGCGTCGGCGCAAGCATTATGCCCGGTCTTACGCTTATGGTCATCGTGATTTTCGTCACGATAATCGTGTCGTTTGCCTCGACTTGCATTTCGAGGGAAGGCAACTGCTTCTACCACACGAAGATAATTCCCGTAAGCTACACAAATCAGATTCTCGTCAAATTTTTGCTTTACTCTATGACGGGTACGCTGTCGGTTGCGCTCTCTTGCGCGGTATCGGGCGGTTATTACACGAGCGAGGCGGGCGGACATCTTCTCACTCCGCTTGACGTAGGCGCGATATTCGGCATTGCGGAAATGCTTGTTTTGAGCCTCACTTGCCTCAGTATGATTGCGGACATTAAATCTCCGACCTTCAACGTGTCGGGGGACGGCGAGCTCGTTGCGGCAAACAAAAACGTCGCTCTTGCGCTTATCGTCGGCATCGTTACGGCAATCGCTTACGGTTTGTTCACTATGCTTTTCAGTTTCTTCCCGTTCTCAATCGGAAGTTTGGTTATCGGAGGAAACATGAGAGCAATATACCTCATTTTGAGCGTAATCACGCTGTTGTTGCTGGCAGGCTCTTTGGCAGGGCTTTTCGTCAATCTCAACAAGCGTTATCAAAAGATCGTTCCTTGATCTGAAAGGGAATTCGCATTATGAAAAAAGTGATGATAGGTATATTGATTCTTATACCGATTATTATTCTTCTCGTCGTTGCGATGGTTTCCACAATCGTTTCGGCACAAGCGCATATTGCGGTTGAAAATATAGAATTAAAGTATAAGAATTCGCAAGATACCATATATGAATTGCCCCTTTCTCTTGAAAGCGTGGCAAACAAAGTTGTAAATATCAAAGACTATCTCGACGTTGCCGTTTTCCCCGAAAAGGCAAACAACTATACTATCGAGTGGAAAATATCGGGAAACGTCACATACACCGACGAGGAATATTATAAAAAGTATAAAAACTATCTCGACAATCCCGAATCGAGCGAAAAAGTCGCCCCTGCGGCGGCGTTTGTCGACGAAAACGGCAACGAAACGTCGTCCAACACGTCGGGCAAGATGGTTATAGGCTCGTATTGCACGTTCACGATGCAAGTCGTGGCGGAAAACGTCAGCAAAACTTTGAGCGTCAAAGTCGTCGGATACGACGTATCCAGAGTGGATTTACGCGCGCAAACCGGCAATAACACACTCGAAGTCGGCTCGTCCGTGCGTTTGCTTCCGTCCTATACTCCGATTGACAGCATTGTCAATCAAACCGAGTGGTCAAGCTCGAACGATTCGGTGGCAACCGTTGACAAAAACGGTATCGTCACGGCAGTCGGACAAGGCAGCGCAACGATAACTCTCGGCGCAAGCGTGTTTTCCACGGGCGAAAAAGTCTACGGCTCTTTTGACGTAACGGTAACCGCAACCGGCGCAAGCGTGCGCTATGGCAACAAAATCGTGACAAGCAGATCTTCTCTTACGCTGACAGAACTCGGTATCGACGAGAGCGCAACGGCAATAGACGGATGTGAAATCGTTGACGGAATTGTCACGGTGACCAAGGATGTTGCCACGCTGAACGTCGACGGCAAAGTTTTCGTCATAGAAAAGTGCGACGCGGACGCAATCGAGATTCAAAACAAAAAGTTCTACGAGCATACCGACGACGGCTACGTGCTTGCCGTGGGTGAACATACTCTCAAACTTACGGCGATTTGGACGGATATGACCAATCGAACCGAGCTTTCAAACGTCGTTTGGACGTCTAACAACCAAAGCGTTGCCACGGTCGGCGAAAACGGTGAAGTCAAAGGTTTGTCAAACGGACTCGTTACAATCACCGCCACCGCAAACGGTAAGAGCGCAAGCGTGACTATAAACGTTCAAAACAAACTTGCGTCCGTGCAATTGCGCACGTCCGACGCGTCGCTTGCCGTCGGTCTTGCAAGAGAAACCGTATTTGCAAGCCAAAGATTTGCAAATCCGACCAACGTAAAGAGCGACGATAGCAAGATTGCCAACAGCACCCGCATTGTCGTTGAGGGCGAAAAGGTCGGAGCAACGGAAGAAGAGCTTGAGCTGTTCTATTCGGCATACGATTTTGAAATCGTCGAGGGCGGAGAATACGCATATTTCGACGATACCGTGCGCAACAAACTCGTCTTTAAGGACGAAGGCAGAGCGCTCGAAGGCAAAGGCAAGCAGAAAATCGTCGTCAAAGTCAGCGCAAAATATCCTAAATACGAGGGTATGACCAAGTTTACCACACAGGAAGTCACGCTAAACGCAATATTCGGCGTTGCGGTGTCCTCGGTTGCCGAACTCGAGGTTGCTTCGAGATACCAAAGATCGTATGCGGAAGCGGACGGCAACCGCATCGAAAGCAAAAAGACTTTCGAAGTCATCAACGATTACTCCAACAGAGTATATCGCGTGCTTTCAAACCCCTCGTCCACCGCAACTTACGCAATTTGCTTCGAGAATAACGTAAGCTACACGATTGCGGAACAGGGCGCAAATCTTTCCGGTCCCGAAGACAGACTCAATTTCTACGGCGACGTGTACGGCAACAATCATATGCTGTCAACCGAGACCAATCAGCTTTCGACAAACACAAAACTTATGCGCATTTCCTGGTCGAACGTGACTATGTCCAACCTCATTCTCCGCGCAAACAGCGCAGCGCAGGGCACCGAAATCGATTCGGCGGAGGATACAAAAGACTTTACGGGTATTTTGGGCATCATCGGCAGTCACGTGGACTGGGGCAGATTCCGTCTTGAAAACGTAAGAGTGGAGTATTGTATATTCGAAAACGCAAAAGAATCTCTCAATATCAACAATTCGGACGTAACCTTTGACGGTTGCATAGTCAGAAACCTGTGTTATTGCGGATTCGCAACGCAAGTGCGCATGAACGATTACGGCGACGTGATTTATCCCTACTACTCTCATGTGACGATGAACAACTTTGTGTTCTCGAACACAATCGGTTCTATTATGGTCGTCAACTACGAGCACGTCACCACAACGGACAAAGCAACCGATTATCGTTTTGCGGCAACTGCGGAGGAAAACGAAAAGTGGTATATGGAAAACCTTTATGCAAACGGAATCAATTTCCGTTTTAAGCAAACGGGATTCATTGACGCATACAACTGGCAACCCGTGTCGAGCGCATCGCTCATCAGCGTAGGTAACATCAACGGCATAAACGTGGACGACATTATCGCAAAATTCAGCGATATAATCATAAGAGGCAACTCTGCGTTTGCAAATCGCAGAATAATTGATTCGAACGACGTGTGCTGGATTCACGTTGCTATCGTCACGGCAGGTATCACGACGGGATTTACGGTTGAAAACACATATGCGGACGTAAATATCCAAGACAAGAGATTGTCCTATTTCAACACGAACGAAATGCAAATCGAGCAAACTTCGCCGCTTGCAAAAATCGGCGAAAACTTCCTTAAACAAGCGTCGGCAGGTATCTGGGGCTACGACAATCAACAAAACATCCAACCGTCTACGACTTATATGGTCAACGACGCGTTTATCGATAGGTTGCATACAAAATAATGTCAGAATAATTACGGGAGAAAACATATGAAAAAAGTAATGATTGGAATCTTGATCCTCATACCGATAATCGTTTTGGTTGTCGTTGCGCTCGTGTCCGTCATCGTGTCGGTCAACGCGCATATTGCGGTTGAGGATTTGCAGCTCAGATACAAAGATTCCGACAAGACGATCTACACTCTTCAAATCCCATTCGACGAGGTTGCAAACATAAACATTTACAACTACGTCGACGCAAAAGTTTATCCCGAAAAGGCAACCAACAAAACGGTTGAGTGGCAAATCGTCGGCGACGTTTCCTATACGGACGAAAACTACGAAGCGTCCAGAAACGCATATCTTGCAAATTTGTCCTCTCTCAAAGCGGAACTCGAAAACGAACTTGCAAACGGTTCGTTTTCGACGCCGGCAAGACAAAACGCATACAACGTCGTAAAAAGCAAGTATTACAAGGATTCCTCCCTTATAATCTCCGAAATGGCGGATATTTTGCTTGAAAAAGTGTATCCGGCGGCATTTGTGGACGAAAACGGCAAGGAAATCGAGTCGAACACAACTGGCAAAATGCTTGTGAGTTCCTATTGTAAATTCACGGTGCGCGCGCAAGCGGAAACGGTGTCTAGAATTATCACCGTGTCCGTGATGGGCTATGACGTCGAAAGAGTTACGCTCGGAGTTTCCGAAGAAGAGGACGCCACTCTGGGCGTGGGGGAATCCATGCGCTTGCTTGCGACATACACTCCCATTGACAGCATTGTCAACACGACGATATGGTCAAGCTCGGACGAAAGCGTGATTTCTGTTGACCAAAACGGCGTCGTCACCGCTCTCAAAGAGGGAAGAGCGACGATAAGTTTGCTTGCGAGCGTCTATTCCAGCGAAAAGAAAGACGAACTTGATTTTGTTGAAGGCACAATCGATCTAACCGTCGAGCAGAAGGGCGCAAGCTCGATATTCGGCGAAAAAGTCGTGACAAGCAGAACAAGCCTTACGTTTGCCGAACTCGGCGTCGTCAAAGAGGAAATAGCAAGCGTTGAAGGCGGACTCTTAACAGAGGACGGAATTACGGTTAACGCCGATATCGCGCAAATCACGACCAAAGACGGCAGACGTCTTACGTTGACGAAGTGTGCGCAAAGCGATATTGCAATAAGAAATACGCGTTTCTATTCAAGCGAGAGCGGTTACGTGCTTGCCGTTGGCGAAAACGTGCTCGATCTCGACTTGGTATGGGCGGATATGCTCCAAGACGGTCATCCGCAAAACGCGGTTTGGACGTCGTCCGATTCGAGCGTCGCAACCGTTGGCGAAAACGGAGAAGTAAGGGGCGTTTCGAGAGGAATCGTTACAATCACCGCAACGGTTGGCGCAAAGTCGGTTAGCGTGACGATAAACGTTCAAAACAAACTTTCGCAAATCCAGCTTCGCACGTCAAACGCGTCTCTTGCAATAGGTATCGCGCGCGAAACCGTGTTTGCAAGCGAGAAATACGTCAACGTCGGCGTCAACAACGACAAGGTTGCAAACAGCACTCTTATCACCGTTCAAGGTCAACCCGATGGCGCAACCGCTGCTCAACTTGCCGCGTTTTATTCCGCTTACGTCTTTGAAATCGTTGAGGGCAAAGAATTTGCTTCGCTTGACACGGTTGTAAGAAACAAAGTGGTGTTTACAAACGCCATGGAAGGTCTTGGCAAACGACAAATCGTTGTCAAGGTCAGCGCAAAATATCCCAAATACGAGGGAATGACCAGATTTACGACCGAAACGGTTACGCTCAACGTCGTCTACGGCGTTGCGGTCAACAATATCGACGAACTTATTCAAGCCACAAAGGATCAGGAAGCCTACGCAAAGGCGGAGGACAACATCGTCAATCCCGACGGAATAGAGGTGTGGCGACTTCAAAACGGCGGCGACACCTACGTCGTGCGCAATGCAAAGACATCAAAACAAACCTATGCGGCGGTGTTTGAAAGCAGTTGCGCCTACACGCCTCGATACGATGAAAACGGCGAAATTGTGGCAAGCGTTACCTACGACAATTTTGTGCGTTTTTACGGCGACATATACGGAAACAATCATATGCTTTCTGCAAAGAGAGGACAGGTCAAGGACTATCTTGTCGGCATACATTGGAGCAATGTCAAGGTGTCCAACCTTGTCATGAGAGTGAACGACATCGGCGACAATGCGGAAATCACCGATGCAAAAGACACTCAATCGTTTAAGGGAGACGTCGTTGACGTCGAATACGGACACGACAGACTCACCGGCATCCGCTTCGAGTATTGTATCTTTGAAAACTCACGCCAAGGTGTAACCACGTATAACGCAGACATCGAATACGACGGTTGCATTATGCGCAATATGATTCAATGCGCTATGTATATTCCGCAAAGGATTTATCAGGACGAAAACGGATATCGTCCGTGGTTCTCGCACGTGTCCCTCAACAACTTCATTTGTTCAAATACGCTCGGTACGCTTATGTCCATCACGTACGAATCGTTTACGATGACCAACAGCAAAACCGGTAGGTTTGTCAAAGACGATCTCGCCGCAAACGAAAAGTATTTTATGGACAACTTCTACAAAGCGGGTATAAACTGTGTGGTCACGCAAACGGGATTCCTCGACGCATACAACTGGCAAGACATCAACAACGCAAAACTTATTGATGCCGGCGACGAGAGTCTCAACACCGTCATCGGAGGTATGCTTGGCAATCTGGTATCCGAAAATTCCACGTTCGACAACTACAGGTACACCGCCGGCGACGGCAAGACGTATATACACGTTGCGTTTATGGTTTCGGGCATTTCGTTCTCGGACGGCATCACCAATGCGCCGACTTATCTCGAACTCGATATAGATGACAAGAACTACCACTGCATAGACACTCACAATCTCAAGGAAGAGGGAAGCAGACTTGCAAAAACCGCTGCGAAATTGCTCAGCGGTATGTCGATTAAGCTCTACGGCTATGACAATACGGCAGCCATAAATCCCAACACTCCGCAATATCAGGTCAACAACGCGCTTATTGAGAGAATACACTCTTAAATCGACAAAGTTGACAAAATCAGGGTTTAATACATCTAAATCAATATGAAAAAAGTTCTTTTGGGTATATTGACGCTTATTCCGGTTATCGTGTTGCTTGTTGTGGCAATGGTATCCAACATCGTTGCTCTTCAAGCGCACATATCCGTTGAAGACGTTTTCCTTCGTCTGAAAAGCACGGGGGAAGACGCTTATGATATTTCGCTTTCTTTCGATTCTATAAGACAAAAAACATTTTCTATCACGGATTATATCGACGTGGTCGTTTATCCTCAAAGGGCAAACAACTATACGCTCGAATACGAACTTTCGGGAGATATTTTATACACCGACGTCGAGTACGAAGACAACCGCAACGAATATCTCCAAGAGAGAGCGGCACTGGTTAATCAGCTTGAAGAAGAAGTTTCAACGGGCATTTTCGAGGATGAAAAGCACCGCGAAGCGTTTTATATCGTCAGAGGCAAATTTTTGGATTCGTCGCAAATCGTAAACGCAATGGCGGATTTGCTTTTGTCCAAAGTGCGCCCCGCCGTGTCGTTTGTGGATGCAAGCGACAACGAAGTCGCAACGAACAACACCGGAAGGATGCTGGTTGCTTCCTATTGTAATTTCACCGTCCGGGTGATTGCCGAAAACGTTTTTAAAACCTTAAACGTGTCCGTGACGGGCGACGACGTAGAAAAGGTTTCCGTCGTGTCAAAGAGCGGCAACACGTTGCAAGTGGGACAAAGCATTAGACTTTTGTCGGTATATACGCCAATCGACAGCATTGTCGAACACACGATTTGGCAAAGCTCGGACGAAAACGTTGCGAGCGTTGACCAAAACGGCGTGGTGAGCGCAACGGGAGAGGGCAGTGCAACGATAAGTTTGTTTGCAAGCGTCAACTCATCTTGCAAGAGCGAAAACACTGAGTACGTGAAAGGCGTTTTTGAAATATTTGTTTCAAAAAACGGTGCGAGCTCGAAATTCTTTGAAAAGATATCCACAAGCAAATCGGAGTTTACGCTTGAAGATATAGGCGTAGATGCAAGCGATATCGTCGGTGTCGAAGGCGCGACCTTGGACGATACGGGGCTTGTTTCTATGACGTCAAATAAAGCTGCGATTTCGCTCGAAAACGGAAAGCAATTCGTTATCGAGAGTTGTTTTTCGGACGATTTAATCATAAAAAATGCGCAATTCTTTGCAAAAGACGGCGGATTTGTGTTGTCGGTTGACGAAAGCTTGTTGAAACTCGAACTTGCCTGGGCGGATATGCTCGAAGAGAGTGCACCGCAAAATGCAATTTGGACGTCCTCTGACACCGACGTAGCAATCGTGGACGAGAACGGTTTTGTCAAAGGTATATCGGACGGAAGCGTAGTCGTCACGGCAACGGTTGGCGAAGCGAGCATATCCGTTGAATTGAACGTGCAGAAAAAACTTGCGTCGATACAGTTGCGCACGTCGAATTCCGCACTTGAAATCGGCATCGCAAAAGAAACCGTGTTCGCGTCCGAAAGATACTCGGACGTATCGCTCGGCAACGAAAAGACGGCAAATTACACCAACGTCATCGTAAAAGGCGAGCCGCAAAATCAAGCGTTGCTAAAAGATTTTTATGCGGCGTACAAATTTGAAATCGTAAGCGGTGCGCAATATGCCCGTTTTGACGACGAAGTTGCCAACAAGCTGATTTTCTTGCCTACTCTCGAGGGCGCCGGCAAACAGAGTATCGTCGTAAGAGTGAGCGCAAGATACCCCAAATATGAAGGATTTACGAAGTTTACAACCGAAGAAGTGACGATAAAAGCCGTTTTCGGTGTGCAATGTTCAAATATAGCCGAGGCAAGACAAGCAACCAAGGATCAAAGAGAATACGCCCACAAAGACGGCAATTTGCAAAGCAGAAAAAACGTTTTCGAAAAAGAAATCGCAGGCGTTAGATACGCAGTTTACGATGCTCCCCGATCACGCAATTTGTATGCGATCTGCCTTGCCGACAACATCGTTTACGAGGTGAACGAGGACGGCACGCCCGTCACGGTCAACGGCTCGAACAACTTGAATTTGTACGGAGATTTGTACGGAAACAACCACATTATTTCCGCGCTTAAACAGCAAGTGGAAACACACCTTATTCGTATCAATTGGAGCGGCGTTACGCTTTCAAACACGGTTATGCGTTCAAACAGCATAGGCGACGACGGTTTGATAACCGACGCCGAGGACACCGAAGGCTTTACGTCAACCGTTTGCGAAGTTATATGCGGCTACGATTGGGACACCAACCGCCTCAACGACGTTTGCATCGAATATTGTATATTCGAAAACGCAAAACAAGCGATAACGCTTTTCAACGTCGACGCGACAGTCAACGGGTGCATAATCCGCAATATGACGCAAGTGGGCATGTATATACCGCAACGTATGGCGGATATGGGCGATGCCGTTTATCCGTTTTACAGCCATCTCAACATAAACAACGTGGTTTGCTCGAACATGCTCGGCTCGCTTATGAGCGTTGCGTACGAAAAGTTTACAATGAAATCCTCAAAACTCGGCAGATTTGCGGACGATTTTGACGAAAACGAAAAGATTTTCCTCGAAGAGTTTTACTCGGCAGGCGTAAATTGCGTGATAAATCAGACGGGATTTTTGGAAGCGTACAACTGGCAGAATATCAAAAACGCAGGTCTTTTGAAAACGGGCAACGCCGACGTTGACGGTATGATAGGCTCGATGGTTTACGATTTGATCAGAGAAAACTCCGCTTTCGACAACTATAAATACGAATATGGCGGCGAAACGTATATGCACGTCGCTTTTATTTGCTCGGGCATCTCTTTTAAAGACGGCATAATGAACGCTCCGACGTATTTGCAATACAACTCGCAAAACGCAAACTACTCTTGCATAAACACCGCGGATATAAAGCCGGAGGGCGGAAGCACCGCTTCTCTTGCGGCAACCGTGTTGTCAAGAATGTCGTTGAGAATTTACGGTTACACAAACGACGCAAGCATAACTCCCGCCTCGACGTATCAGGTCAACAGCGCGCTTATTGAGAGAATACACTCTTGAAACGACAAAGTTAAAACGGCAAATCTTGCGAAAGAGCCGTTGCGATTCTTGCAAAAAAGATATGAAAAAACCTCGCAAAAGCGAGGTTTTTTTGCAAGTTTGACGTCGTTTTCAGAACGGACATTTTGAGTAGACTGCAACGTAATCCACAAGAAAGTCAACGGGGAAAGTGCCTTCCGGATTTTCAAAAACGCTGTTTGCAAAGAAAAAATCGGGCTTTTGCGCGACGCCGTTTTTGCCGCCCACTTCAACGGATAGGAACAGATAATCCTTTTCGACGGTGGATATATACTTCTTGTCCGTGATTTCAAACACGAGCTTTCTGTCAAAATAGAAGCGGTAGTAATCCTTGCTCCAATCAAGTCCGAAAGTGTGCCAATCGTCATAGATATCGATTTGCGTTTTTGCGGTTTGCGTGTTGATAAATTGCTCTTTCTTTATATAGTTTTTCTTGTAATCTCCCACATGCACGGCGCACTGATACGTTTCGTTTTCGATGAGCTGTTTGGAGAGCAAGTTGTTGACGGGGTTGAAGTAGGGCGATTCCATTATGTCGATTTCAGCTCCGCACACGTTTACGTCTGAGGTGGGCGAATCATACATCATTCCTTGCGGCATCAGCCAGAATGCAGACCAGATTCCGCTTGCTTTGGGGAGATAACATCTTGCTTCGAAATAGCCGAAAAGCAACTCTTTTTTGTTCATCGAATCGACTGCGCCCGTGTAGAAAGTCCCGTCCTTTTCAACCGTGCGAATCACCAGATTGCCGTTTTCGGTCAACACTTGATCCTTGTCCCAATATCCGCCTTTGCGTCTTTCGTGTAGGGTGTTCCAGACGGTCGTGTCGAGTTCGCCGTCAAAATCGTCGAAGAAAATTCTGTATTGCGCGCTGTCAAGGTCGATTGCGCGCGCTTGGACTTCTTCGTCGTCGCACGCAGTGAAAAAGGATAGCGAAAGTATCGCAATAAGTGCGATAACGGCGGCAAGTATAATTTTTTTGTGCATTGTATTTTCCCTCTTTGGTTGTTGCTTTAATATTATACAAAAGGTCGTTTAAAGTCAACGGACAAAACTTGTGATAAAATGAAAAGCAGACACAAGTGTCTGCTTAATTGTGCGAATTTGCAAAAGTGTGTTGAAATCTGTCTCGTTTTTTAGTGTTCGACAAAAATCGTTTTTGCAAAGTCATAGAGAGCTTTGCGCCAAACGGTTTGGTCGTGTCCGCCGGGATATTTTTGATCGATATACGCTATTCCGTTTTGCGCGAGTTTGTTGACGATGTGCGGATAAAACAGGCTTGTCGACGTGTCCATATTGCCGATTGCAAGCATCAAAACGTCAAAACTCTTTCCGTCTTCATATTTGAAATCGGGCACGGTCGTGTCAAAAGACACGGGTTTTTCGCCAAAACCCGACGGCGAGAATGCGCCGACGTAGTTGAAATAGTCCTGATATTTGAACGCCGTGAGCAAGGTTTCTCTTCCGCCCATGGAAAAGCCTGCGATTGCGGTGTTGTTTCTATCGGTAAGAGTGGGGTAGTTTTGGTTGATATAGGGCATCAGAGAGGTGATAATCTCGTCCGCGGTTTTGTCGAACATCGTGCAGTAATCTTTTGAAAAGATGCTCGGTTGCTCGCCCGCAGTGATATTGCTGTCCGCCGACACGAGAATCATAGGTTTGATTTCACCCTCGATTTGCAAGTTTTGAATCACGTATTTTGCACTGCACATTTCAAGCCAGCTCTTGTAGGTGCACGACATGCCGTGAAGCAGATAAAGCACGGGATATTTTTTGTTTTCGTCGTAATTTGCAGGCAGTGTGACGTATGCTTTTCTGTCGGTGTCCGTAACGCTCGAGTGATAGGTAATTTCGATGTTTTCGCCGTATGCGTATCCCTCTTTTTCCTCGTAAAACTCCGGCTCGGGAGTAGGTGTCGGCGTCGGCGTAGGTTCGGGAGCAGGGGTATCCGGTGTCTCGTTGCACGCAAAAAGCAGACAACTTGCCGTGCAAATCGTCAGAATGAGAATGATAAGTTTAAGAAAAATTTTTTTGTTCATGGTGCCTTTCAAACCCGTTTTGCGTTCTTTTACATAAATGTAACACAGCTTTTTTGTCTTTGCAATATTTTGTGTCAATCCTTTCGCGATTTAATCGCAGGTTGCTGCGAATTTTGTAGAAAGATTATACAATCGAACGAACGTTTTTTCATATAGCCTAGCATTGAATTTTCACACGGAGCGCACCGCTCGAATAAAAAAAGAAACGCCGTGCAGACGCTTCTTTTTGCGGATAGAATATCGATTTTTTCGATATGAATAACGTTTTTGTCGTGTAAAAAAACTTATGCGTTTTGTTTTTCTGCAAGCATACGGGACAAAAACGCTTTCGTACGCTCTTCTTTCGGTGAGGTGAATATTTGTTCGGGCGCACCTTCTTCGACGATAACGCCGCCGTCCATAAATACGACTTTGTTTGCAACGTCGCGCGCAAAAGTCATCTCGTGCGTTACGACGATCATCGTAAGTCCCGCCTCTGCAAGCTCTTTCATAACTTCGAGCACTTCGCCCACCATTTCGGGATCGAGAGCGGAAGTGGGCTCGTCAAACAAGATGACTTCGGGCGACATCGCAAGGGCGCGCGCAATTGCCACGCGTTGTTTTTGACCGCCCGAAAGCTGACGAGGCTTTGCGTTGATATACGCGCTCATGCCCACGAGTTCGAGATATTTCATTGCGACGGCGTTTGCCTCGTCCTTTTTCATTTTCAGCACTTTTCTAGGACCTATGGTGCAGTTTGCAAGCACGCTCAAATTGTTGAAAAGGTTGAACGATTGAAACACCATCGTCACTTTTTCACGGTATTTGGGCGCGCTTTTGGTTTTCGTCACGTCTTCGCCGTGAAAATAGATTTCGCCGGCAGTCGGCGTTTCAAAGAGATTAATGCAACGAAGCAGGGTGGATTTTCCGCTGCCCGACGAGCCGATTATGCAGGTTACGTCGCCTTTTTGGACATCGAAATCGATGTCTTTGAGCACCTCGTGAGTGCCGAAGATTTTGCCGAGATGGCGCACTTCGATGATTGATTCGCTTTGTGAGTCAAGTTGCGCAGTGTTGTCTATATTCGTTATGTTTTGAGTATCTATTGCGGTGTTTTCCATAATTTGCTCCGTGTTTTCCTCGTTCTGTCTTGAAGTGTTCGCATCCGTAATCGTCATTGTTCGCCACCTCCGATAGCTTGTTTTTCACGCAACATGGATTCTGCGTCCATATTTTGCGAACCCATGATTTGATAGTCCTTTTTGCCGTCCATCTTCTTTTCGATGAGGCGGAGTATGCGCGTGATGGTGAAGGTGAGCACAAAGTATATCGCCGCAACGACGAGGTAGGTTTCAAATATCGCATAAGTGTTGAGGGCTATGGATTTGCCGTAGAAGAACAGCTCGGTAAAGCCGATTACGTTCAGCACCGACGTATCTTTGATGTTGATGACAAATTCGTTTGCTACGCTGGGCATTATATTGCGCAGCACTTGGGGAAGAACGATATTCCACATGGTTTGCGAGTGCGTCATACCTATTGCCTGCGCGCCCTCGAATTGACCTTTGTCGATTGAGATGATGCCGCCCCTGACGATTTCCGCCATGTACGCGCCAGTGTTTATGGACACGATAATCAAGCCTGCCAAGGTTACGTTCATCGTGCTGCCATTGTTGATTAGCGCAAAGCCCCAGAAAATAACCATAGCCTGCACCATCATAGGCGTGCCGCGGAATATCTCGATGTACGCCGACAAGATGAAGTCGCCGATTTTTTTAAGCACTGCGAGCGCCTTGTTTTTCGGCGTATCGAGAGTGCGGTACATGCCAATCAAAAGACCGATAAACAAGCCCACGATCGTACCGACGATTGCCACGAGTATAGTGTAGCCTACGCCTTTCAATATTGACAGATAATATGTTTTGATTATGTTTCCGATTCTCGAAAAGAAAGTGGATTGTACGCTCGTGTTGTCGGTGGAAAATTCGACCGCTTCTTGCATAATTGCAAGCCTGTCTTCGCTTGAAAGATTCAAAAGTATGTTGTTTATAGCGTCTTTATGCTCGAATCCGTATCTCATGCCGATTGCGATTTGAGTGTCCTCAGCGCTTGCGTCAAAACCCGTATCGTTGTTCAAAAGGTGGACGTAGGTGAGGTTTTCGTTTGCGGCGCAGTCCGCAATCGCGCCAGGCTCTTCCGCAACGTATCCGTCGATGGTTTTTGCATTGAGCGCAATCGTCATTTCGGGGAAGGTCGCCATAGGCGTGCCTGCCGTTATACCGTGAGACGCCGCTTGTTCTTGAAGTACTTTGTCGTGGAACGTGCCTTGTTGCGCAACGATTTTCGCGCCGTTGAAATCGTCGAGATTTTGCGCGTTGACATAGTTGCCGTCCTTTCTTACGACAATGACGAGATTGCTCTCGTAGTAAGCCTCTGAAAAGTCGATTGATTCGCGCCTTTCGGCTGTGGGGCTCATGCCTGCAATTACAAGGTCGAGCGTGCCTGCGCTAACGCCGGGGACGAGAGAATCCCATTCGGTTTTTACGATCACGAGTTCTTTGCCGAGTGCGTCCGCAATGCGTTTTGCAATAAGGACGTCGTATCCGTTTGCGTATCCGTCGGCATTCGAGATCTTTACCGCGCCGTTTTTGTCCGTTTGTTGCGTGAAATTGAAGGGAATGTATGCACATTCGAGCCCGACAACCAGTTTGTCTTGCGACGAACCGTTCGAGTGGGTGTTGCATGCGCTCAAAAGCACAAGGCTTGCTGTCAAAACCGACAAAATCAATATCAAAACTATGATTTTGGAAGTCTTTTTCATTGTTGTTTCTCCTGCGAAAAGTATTTTTACAAATCGACGGTAGGCGGCATCGGGGACAAAAAAATCCGCAATGCCAACAACATTGCGGATATAAAATATCGCTCAACGTTGATAGCGCTCCACCTTTAAGGTGACAGTACAACGCATATTCTGCGTTGTCCCAAGAAAGATCGTTTCAGACCAAACAAGTCTTTCTTTCGGCGGATTTTCCTTTGCCACCGCGACGAAGTCTGCGCCGTCGGCTTATCATAAAATCCGCACCTCTATCGAGATGATGTACAAAGTTTAGCACGCCGCTTGCTTAAAGTCCAGCGTTTATGACAAGTTTTTTTCACAAAAAAATATTCTTTTGTCGCTTGCTTTCATGTCGTCATTGCAAAAGTGCGACGATATTGCATTGCGACTTGGAGGGAAAAGTAACGAAACAAAAATCACAAAAACGCTTGTCTATGTCGCAAAAATGATGTAATATAAGTGAGCAAAACACCAATGGGGTCATGGCGCAGTTGGTAGCGCGTTTGAATGGCATTCAAAAGGTCAGGGGTTCGAATCCCCTTGGCTCCACCACAAAAATACCACACATTTTGTATGGTATTTTTTTGTTTATTTTCAAGGTGATTGCGCGAATTTAGAAAAATTCGTGCCACGGCGATGCCGTGCGAACCCCTGCGGGCTGACGCTCCGAAACGTGAACAAGTTCACTTTCTTCGCTATTACGGAAGCGAGCGAGTCGCTTCCTACGAATCCCCTTGGCTCCGCCAATCAAAACCTAAATCGAATACGAGAGTGTTTGGTTTAGGTTTTTCTTTTGCAAAATTCAGGTTTTATCTACGTTTTTCGGTTGTCGGCGTGCCGTCGTTTTGGTTTTTCGGGGTTCGTAGGCTAAAGTTCGTATCGCTTTGTCCGTAGCAGTTGCAGACGGTTTTATGCCGCGAAAGGTTCTTGACGTGAGAAAGGAGTGTGTCAGGCTATCTTGCCAAAGGCAAACGAAAAGCCCCTTGGGGCTGTCGGTTGGCGGTTTATTTGCCTACCGACACGCTCCTTAGAGGCTCACGTCAAGAACACCGTGGAATAAATCGTCTGCGTATGTATCAAATACGCATTATAAGTCTGAAATCTTTAAGTCCGTAATACTCTCTGTTTTGTATCACATACGGCATCTTAACGTTTTTGTCATAAAAAGAAAAACCCTGACTTTCGTCAAGGTTTACGGGAAACTTTGTTGCTTTTCGCATTATATATCGGCAAAAATATTAACAGAAATAGTGCTCGAAGATATACGCGAGATGGCAAAACGCATAGTTCTCGACGAAAAGACTATCCGCGAAGAATTTGTTCGTCACAATGCCGAACTTGCAGCCGCAGCAATAAAGAAAGTCAAGAAAGAATTGCAGGTCAAGCAAAAGCGCACTGAAGAATTGACTATGCTTATTCAAGCCGCATACGAGGACAGAGTTAAAGGCAAAATCCCAGAGGATATTTGTATCGGGTTTATTGAGAAATACTCAGCAGAAAAGAAGACAATTACAGAAGAAATTAGAATTCTCGAAGAAAAAATAGTCGAGACTGAAACAACGCAAAAAAACGCCGATGATTTTATCCGAGCAATAAAAAAGTATTTCGACGCACCCGAACTTACACGAGAGATGTGTTATGAACTTATTGATCGAATTATTATCGGCGGCACTCCAAGTGCAACAGGAAAAGACAGAGAGATAAATATTGTCTACAAGGTCGATATAGCCTCAGTCCTGCGTCATAAACTTAAAAATAGCCCGCAAAAGCCATAAAACAAAAAAGAGTGTATGTTCTATTTGTGCATACACTTTTTTCGCGCCTAAGTAATCTTTTATGCACCTCCATAAAATTATGTTTCATCAAACACCCGCCAAAGTGCCATTTGAAGTTTTTTCAGAATTTCTACGTCCGTAAACTCAATAGCGGTTGAAAAATTTAGAAATCTATGCTATAATATAAAAAATAATTATTGGAGGATGCCTTAAATGAACTTAATCAGTTTGTTCAGCGGTTGCGGCGGTTTGGATTTAGGCTTTGAAAAGGCAGGCTTTAATGTTGCCGTAGCAAACGAATTTGACCCGACGATATGGGCAACTTTCAAGGTAAATCATCCAAATACTAAACTAATAGAAGGTGATATCCGCAAAATTAAAGATACAGATTTTCCCGACGATATCGACGGAATAATCGGCGGACCGCCTTGTCAATCTTGGTCTGAAGCAGGCGCGCAACGCGGAATCGACGATTTGCGCGGTCAACTTTTTTATGAATACATAAGGATATTAAAAAGTAAACAGCCGAAATTTTTCCTTGCAGAGAATGTAAGCGGTATGTTGCTCGGCAGACATTCCGAGGCTGTTAAAAATATTATTGAACTGTTCAAAGAATGCGGTTATAACGTAACCGTTACTTTAGTAAACGCTAAAGACTATGGTGTGCCACAAGAGCGCAAGCGTGTTTTTTACATCGGCTTTAGAAACGATTTGAATATTGATTTCGAATTTCCTCAAGGTTCCACAAAAGACAACAATAAAAAAATAACGCTTCGCGATACAATTTGGGATTTACAATTCACAGCAGTTCCTGCCGGTGATAAAAATTACCATAACCCTAATGCAGTCAATAATAACGAATACTTTACGGGGGCGTTTTCGCCTATATTTATGAGTCGTAACAGAGTAAAATCTTGGGACGAACAGGCATTTACGGTTCAAGCATCAGGCAGGCAATGTCAAATACACCCGCAAGCTCCGAAAATGACTTTCATTTCTCAAAATCATCGCGAATTTGTAAAAGGCAAAGAACACTTATATCGTAGAATGACTATTCGTGAAATTGCACGTATTCAAGGTTTTCCCGACACATTCAAATTTATTTACGATTATACGGACAACGCCTATAAAATGATTGGCAATGCAGTTCCCGTAAATCTCGCCTATGAGGTTGCGGTAGCAATAAAACAAGCATTATTAGCGAAGGAGGAAAAATGAGCGATCAAAGCAATAATCAAGGTCGTGCTTATGAATTTATTTGCCTGTTGACTTTATCTCAAGAAATCAATAAAACTCGCAAGGCTGAAATTGAGGTTAACAGCGCATATCACGCCGCCGAACACGCTTGGAATACAATTTCTGATGAATTAAAGTCTATTCTTGCGCAAAGTGCTATTGCCGCGGTATCTACTATTTTCGATATGGAGCCTATGATTATCGAAAATAGCGATGATATTCTTTCTCTAAAGATTCAAACTGACAACGAAGGAAAAGAAGGCGATGTTCGAGATATAGTGATTGCTCGAAAAGACGTAAAATGGGAAATCGGCTTGAGCCTTAAACATAATCATTTTGCTGTAAAGCATAGCCGTTTGGCAAAAGGCTTGGATTTTGGCAATAAGTGGTTTGGTATTCCTTGTTCAGAAAACTATTGGAACGATATTAAGCCCATTTTCGATTATTTGACAGAGAAAAAGGCTGACAATAAAAAATGGAATGAATTGCCGTCGAAAGATACAACGGTATATGTTCCTCTTTTGCAGGCATTTATGGACGAACTTAATCGTAGCAATGCGTTAGATTCTTCCGTTCCGCAAAAAATGGTTGAATATTTACTTGGTGAGTTCGATTTTTACAAAGTTATTAGTATTGATTCAAAGCGAATCACTCGTATTCAATCGTATAATATGCACGGTCAACTTAACCGAGCAAGCAAAACAATAAAACCGCAAATACATATTCCTGTTGCTTGTCTGCCCACTCGTATCGTGAATCTTGAGTTTAAGCCAAATAGCACAAACACGGTAGAGTTATATATGGACGGTGGTTGGCAATTTAGTTTCCGTATACATAATGCGGCTACAAAAGTCGAAACAAGTTTGAAGTTCGACATTCAAATTGTCGGAATGCCCACTACGATTATTACTATCAATTGCAGTTGGAATTAAGGGGGGGACTTTTCTACTATGATAAAAAAAATAAATCAATTAAACCTTGGATTTTCAGATGCTCAAAATTATACGCAACGAGCGAATAAACAAATGCTAAACAGTGTTTTTGTTAAAAATGATTTTTTAGACAAGTTATTGCAGCCAACCGTTTACTACTTAATCGGAGAAAAAGGTACTGGAAAAACTGCATATGCCGCATTCTTAAATAATAACGATTACGCAAACTGCAAATCCATTTTAAAATTCATTTCAAGTACCGATTATGAAAAGTTTCACGAGTTAAAGAAAAAAGAACATTTGGATATAAGTGGATATGTTGATATTTGGAAAACAATTCTTCTTTTATTATTGGCAAAAACCATAACCAATAATGAAAAAACATTATCAACTTACAATAGGAATAATCATTCTAAGTTAATGAGTGCTATTGATGAATACTATAATAATGCTTTTTCACCTGAAATTATTTCTGCATTAAAAATTGTTGACTCAAGTGAACTGGCTGCAAAAATTATTTGTAAGTATGTTGACATTGGTGCAAAATCGGGAAAAGTTTTAGAATTTAGTGAACAGAGATTGCAAATGAACTTATACTATATATGCAATAAATTTATGGATTTATTTGCAAAAATGAAATTGGATAAAGATGTGATTCTTTTTATCGACGGAATCGATATTCGTCCGACTCAAATTCCATATGAAGAGTATTTGGATTGTATAAAGGGTCTAGCGAACGCTTGCTGGGCATTGAATACAGAATTGTTCGCAAATGTTAAAGATAGCAAGGGACAAATAAAAATTGTATTACTATTAAGACCAGATATTTTTAATTCATTGGGATTACAGAACGCAACAAATAAATTAGTCGATAATGCCGTTTATTTAGATTGGCGAACAACATATACCGACTATCCTAAATCTAAATTGTATGTTATGGCAAATAAACTGCTAAGTTATGACCAAAGTGAAAACACTGAAAATATATGGGAAAAGTATTTTACATGGGAGTTGCCATCCTCATCCGAAAACCGTGGAAAAGATACTGCATTCATGGAATTTTTAAAAATCTCATTAAGTAGACCGCGAGATATACAACGTATATTATCATTAATCAAAGAAATAATGATTAACGACAAAAAAGGAAATTATTTGAGTTTTGATTATGCGTCTTACAATAGTAATCGCTTTCAAAATGAATATTCAGAGTATTTTTTGAGTTCATTAAAGGACCAACTCTCTTTTTATTATTCTGATGAGGACTATATGCATTTTAGAAAGTTTTTTGATTTTTTTGATGCCCCTCAGTTTACTTATTCAGAATACAAAGATTCTCATAATAAGTTTGTAGACTATATTTTGGGAAATGCGAGAGAAATACCAAAATTCGTTGAAGATGAACGAGTTTTTTTGCAATTATTATACGATAGTAATGTTATTGCCGCAATTGAAAAGACCGGATACTTCCATTTTTCGTATCGCGAAAAAAGCCCATCAAACATTGCCCCTCAAGTCCCAGTCGGAGAAGATATTTCTTACAGAATACATTATGGACTTTATAAGAAAACAAAGATGGGCAGATATAATTAATCACATAGCAAAATTTACTGATTAAAGATGAATAGCGTATTCGATTTACGTTACTAATGCTCCACCAATAGGTACCCATCCGCACCGGTGACGTTTTGACCGGTATGGATGGGGCTTTTTTTATAATTTATCGGTGCAACAATCTTTGTCTTCGATTGAGAATTTACTTGAAGTTTGCGACAAGTTTTGGATTTGTTTTTTTGAGAATACTGCGATTTTTGGGCGTTGACTTTGTATGTGGGGGAAAGTATAATTTGGATATAAGGCGGTGGAGATATGAAAAAACATTTGTTGAAAATCGCAAGTTTGATATTTGTGCTGGCACTGGTGCTGGCAACGTTTGCGGCATGTTCGGCATCGGGCGGCGCAGGCGGCGTGGTGGACGCGCTCAACGTCGAGTGCAAAGAGGGTGCAAAGGTCAAGAACTTCATATACGTTATCGGTGACGGAATGGGGCTTGAACACGTTGCGGCAGGCGCGATGACAAGCGGCGAGGCTTGCACGTTCGGTGATTGGAAGAGAGCGTCCGTCAACACGGATTCGCTTACGAGCGTCAAGTTCAGAGCGACGAAAACAACCGACTCTGCGGCGGCAGGCACTGCTCTTGCAACGGGAGTTTTGACCAAAAACGGGCGCATAGGCAAGGACAAGGACGGCAGGGATACCGTAACCATTCTTGACGTTGCCAAAAGCAAAGGCAAAGCCACGGGTATCGTGACGTCGGACAAATTGAGCGGAGCAACGCCTGCATCGTTCAGCGCGCACGCAATGAGCCGCAAGGACACCGACGATATCATTGCAAGCCAAATCAAGTCGGGTGTGGATTTGTTGTGCGGAGCGTCAAGCGACTCTTACGCAAAGAAACAGGGCAGTATCGAGCAAGAAGGATATGCGTTTTGCAGCGATTTTGGGAGCAGACAAGCCGTGCTTGACGCACAAAAGGCGTACTGTCTGTTCGATATGGGCGGCAACGGCGGCACGGTGTCTTTGAAAGACGCAAGCAAGTTTGCAATTGACTTTTTAGCAAAGGACGAGGACGGTTTTGTGCTGATGATCGAGCAGGCGCACGTTGACAAGTACTCGCACAAAAACGACTTCGGCAATATGGTCAAAGCAATGAAGGCACTCAACGATACCATTGCTATGATTCTTGATTGGATAGGGGATAGAAACGACACCGCAATCATCGTCACCGCCGACCACGAAACGGGCGGATTGAGCGTGAGCAAGCAAAACAATCTTCCAAACAGGTACGACTGTGCAAGCGGCACGGTCTACTATGCGTGGGAAAAGAAATCGCACTCCGATTCGGATGTCGGAGCGTTCTTCTTCGGCATCGACTTCAAAGTGGCGGATTATTCCTATTTCAACTCGGAATTTTTGCTTAAAAACTGCGATATTCCCAAAATCATAAAAGCGCATATTTAAGTTGAAAAAAAAGAGGAAAACGATAAAAAACGTATTTGAAAAGAAAAATCAAGACGTATGACAATCAAAAAGCGGCGGAAAATCCGTCGCTTTTTCGATTGCGTTTTAGGCTTTTGGCTCTTGAATCAGAAAATCTTGATTGCGCCTGTCGTGTTGAGGATAAGAAGCACAACGTAGGTCACATAGCCTGCAAGCAACAGCGCTCCTTGCCAACGTTTGAATTTGCCCATGACAAGAGGCGGAATGAGCGCAAATCCTGCCACGGCAAGGCAGAAGGGGAAATCGATTGTGAGCGATTGAGGGTCTACAGGCAGGGGATTGTCGGTTTTGCCCATTGTGATGAATGTGCAAATTGGAAGAATCAAGGACAAGTCGATGATGTTTGCGCCTATGATGTTGCCAACCGACAAATCTGATTTTTTCTTTATGATAGCGGTGATTGCGGTGACAAGTTCGGGCAAAGAAGTGCCGACCGCAAGTATAGTGACGCCGATGATGCCTTCGGGGACGTTGAGTGCGCGAGCGAGTTCTGCGCCGTTGTCGCACATAAGTTGCGCGCCGACAAAAATCGTTGCCGCACCGAGAACAAACAGAACAACGTTTTTTGCGATGTCCTTTTTCTCTATGACCATGCCCGTTTTTTTGAGGACTATTTTTTTGCTTTCCTGCTTTTGGAAGTATGAAAACAAAATGCCCTCGCCCTTTGTTTTGTTTTCATCTATGCTTTCAAAGCCTTTGTCGTTGATTAGAGTTTGGGAGTGTTTTTTTGCGCTTATGACGTTTTCGATAAGGAACAGCACAAACATTGCAAGTATGATGATTGCGTTCCACCAATTAAATTCGCCGCTTGCGCTGAGTCCCCACAGAAGAGCGATTGTGCCAAGCAAAATCGCAACCTTAAAAACGTAGTCTTTGCGTTTGAAAACAGGGGCGGTGAACACAAGCGAGATTGCCATGATAAGAGCAATATTGCAGTTGACCGAGCCGACTGCGTTGCCGATTGCCATAGACGCCTGACCTTGCGCCGCAGATATGCTCGAAACCAAAATTTCGGGTATCGTCGTTGCGACGCTGACGATTGTCGCGCCGATGATAAAAGTCGGGATGCCGGACACCTCGGCAATCCAACTTGCCGCGTCCACAAACCAATCCCCGCCTTTGACGACAAAGATGATGCCGAGCGCAAGCAGGATGATATATGCCGCCATGCCGTTGCCTTCCATCATGGATAGTGTTGAAACAATCATAATTCCGCTCCCTTGCGCGTTTTACGCACCGCTATAAAGTAGCACTTTGCTCTCAAAAAGTCAAGAGCGACAATGCAATGCAACGAGCTTTTTCCCTCGTCAAAATAACTTTGGGTTTGCTATCTTGCAAAACACGATTTGCGCCGACATTAAAACAACCGCTCGGCGAGCGGCTGTTTTGTGTAAACTCAAATTATTTGTTTTTTGTTTCGTTGAGAAGGGCAGTTGCCTTGTCAACTTGTTGCGCTTTGAGAAGGTCACGGATTTCGCGGAGCAAATCGTCTGTCGTTTCGGGCTTGTTTTGAGCAGCTTTTGCCGCTTCTGCCGCCGCCGCTGCTTCTGCCGCCGCCGCTGCTTCTGCGTCTGCTTTTGCTTGTGCCTCGTCGCGAGCCGCTTTGATTGCTCTCAGTTCCTTCTTTGTCGCAAATCTACCTTTGATTGTGGCTTTCTCTTCGGGTGTGAGCGATTCGAGGAATTTGGTGTCGCGGGTAAGTCCCGTAAATCCGCCGCGAACCATGTTTATGAGTTTGACCATTGCAAACAACACAAGCGCGGTGATAAGGAAGTTGATGATTGCCATTATAAACGCGCCCCAGTCGATGTACACGGACTTGGACATGTCCGTCACAAACGCGATGCCTTGTTTTGCGCATTCCGCTGCCGTAAGACCATCGGCATTTTTTGCAACGAGCATTGTGATAAGACCTTGCAAATCACCCATCGGGATTGCGTTGATGAGAGGCTTGAATATGCTGTTGACAAGAGCGGTTACGATTGCGGTGAATGCGGCACCTATAATCATACCAACTGCAAGATCGACAACGTTGCCTTTTGTTATGAACGCTTTGAATTCTTTGAGAAGCTTAAATTCGGGCTTCTTGAATTGCTTTTTCATAAAAGTTATCTCTCCTATCGTTGATGCAAAAAACAATATAGTACTTTTTGTATTTTAAGTCAAGAAATTGACAAATTTGACGAGTTTTTTCTATGTTGACGAATTTCCGATATTGTGCAAAACAATTGACTAAATCTCCGCCCAGGCATACAATAGGTGTCGCTAGGGGTGCTGTAAAGCTGAGATGATACCCTCAAACTTGTGAGTTAATCCTCGCGTAAGGAAGCAAAAACAACGAAAGTTTCGATATTGCCTTTTCTTTTCAAGTTCTCCTAAGCACAAGTTAGGAGATTTTTTTATGGACATCAACACACTTTCCGACAAACTCCAATACGTTGCGCTCTATCTTGCGGTTGCGCTCGTTGCGGCGTTTATCGTCGTGGGATTGCTCGTTTGGTTTTTCAAAAGAGAAAAATTCAACGATTACAAAAAATACGCGATAGGCATTGCAACCGGCTTTGCAATCACAATGGTCGTCGTTTTTGCGTACGTCAAATTTCAATGCAATATCGACGATATGCAAGCAAAACTTTTCTATCCTATTCTCGCAACGCTTATCACGGCGGTGGCAGGGGCAATCGCAATGCTCGTAAGCTCGCTTTTCAACGATAAAGCCGTCAAGATTTCGCTTATAGTTACGGCGGCGTTGTTGCTCGGCTGCTTCATTGCAACCATGGTGTTGATGGCGCAGTATTACGGAGATATCGCAGAGTACTATCCCAACGCAAACCTCGTGGGTATGATCGTGTCTGCGGTCGTGTTTATGGTGATTATGGTGGTTATGTGGTTTGTCGGCGACAAACGCAAGATGAGCGACACGCGCTCCATTGTGTACGGTGCAATTTCAATCGCATTGTCATTTGCGCTTTCCTATGCCAAACTTTTCAAACTTCCGCAGGGCGGTTCGGTTACGTTTGCAAGCCTTCTTCCGCTCATGGTGTACTGCTGCATGTTCGGTACGAGAAGGGGACTTGTGGTGTGCACGATTTACGGCGTGCTTCAAGCGCTTCAAGATCCGTTCATTATCCACCCGATGCAATTCTTGCTCGACTATCCTCTCGCGTTCGGTCTTATCGGAGTAAGCGGTATATTTATGGAAAAGGGCGTGTTTAAAGAAAAGAAAATCGTGGCGTTTTTGTTCGGCGGTATAATAGCGGTCGTGTTGAGATATGCTTGCCACGTTTGTTCGGGCGTATTTGCGTTTGCCGACTACGCAGACCTTGACAAGTACGGCTCGGCAATAGTATATAGCATGGCGTACAATTCATTTACGTTCGTCGATATGGCACTTGCACTCGTTGCAGGCAGTACGCTGTTTGCGTCAAAATCTTTCACCGCACTTATGCAACAATCTAGCGACGTCAACAAACTCGCAGTGACAACTCAAACCGCAGACGGCGCAACAGGTGTCGACAACGACGAGGAACTTGACGAGGTTGACAAGCAAATCATCGCAAATCAAGCAAAATCCGAAAATAAGGATAGCAACGACAATCAAGACAATCGATAATTGCAATTTGCAATCGGCAAGAAGGGGAGAGGCAAACCGCCTCTCTCGTTTCGTTTCAAATGGGCTTTAAGTTGTGACTTAGAAAATACCGCAGTTGCGGACACAATTCAAAAAGCACGGCATGCCGTGCTTTTTTGTTAGAAAGGTTTGAAAAACGATGATTTTGTATTTTCGATAAATATACAAATCAAGTTTTGGTTTTATTGGGATTTTTTTGAAAAAACTCGCATTTTTCAAAAAAATTTTGAAGAATGCGAGCAACTTTTGTATGACCTTTGTCAAATATTTTGCAAAACGTGCAATTTTTTGCGATTTTCGTATTGATTCAGCGTTTTATATAGCGAAAAACGAAAACGCCGCCGTGCTTGACGTTTATGTGGATTTTGCCGCCGAGGGACACATTGGACAATCCTCTCGAATCGCAGGATTTGAGCAGGAGTTCGTCAAGCGGATATTCGAGATTTTGAGAGTCGCTCACAAGCGCACTTTCGCCGTAGGGGATAATGGATATAGTTTCGCCCTTTTGCGTGGCGAGGTCAAATTTGCCCTCGACATAGTGTATATCGAGTCCGTCCTCTTCCGCCTTTGCGTTCATACCGAGAGTTGCGGCAAGGCGCATAATGGACAGGTTGCAAAGCACGTGGTCCACTCGTCCTCCCGTTATGCCGTAAAAGACGATTGAGTCCGCATGCAAAACCTCTTTTGCATAATACACGGCAAGTTCGCCGTCGCTTGCGTCCTTGTGCGGATTGTGCTCGACAAGGGGAATGTCCGAGCTATCGGGTTTTTCGAGGGAGTCGAAGTCGCCCAGAATCACGTCGGGTTTGACGGGGCATACGTTGAAACCGCCGTCACAGCATACGACTTTGTCGCCTTTTATTTTGCGTTTTATTTCATTTCCGCAGTTTAAGATTATGGATACTTGCATAAATACAGTGTAGCACTCCTTTGCGAATTTTGCAATTTTTGATGTGTTATTTTTGCAAAGTGCTATTGATAAAATGAGTTTTATTGGTTATAATGTGCTTAATAAACCTTATTTTGTGCGGAGAGTGCAATATGAAAGAGTTTAAGCTCAAAAGTTTTGACAACACCGAGATTTATTGCAGGCTTTGGGACGATGTGAAAGATCCAAAAGGCGTCATTCAACTCGTGCACGGCATGAGCGAGTATGCGGGCCGCTACGACGAGTTTGCACGCTATCTCAATTCAAGAGGTTACATAGTTTTCGGCGATGATCACCGCGCGCACGGTTTGACCGAAACCGACCAAAATCGCGGCAAACACCCCGGCAACATTTTCAAAAAGACTTTGAACGACGAATTGTTTTTCCGTGAGTGGCTAAAATCTCAATATGATTTGCCCGTGTTTCTTATGGGGCATAGTTACGGCAGTTTTCTCTCGCAGGCTTTTGCGCAGGAGGGGACGGACGTCAAGGCGATTGCACTCATAGGTTCGGGACATATGCGCAGCTTGTTCACTTTTGGCAAAATCGTGGTTGCGCCGATATTCCTTGTGGCAAGAAACTGGCGTCCTCGTATTGTCAATTGGGTGAGCGACAACTTCCAGAAATTCAAAGGCGACGAGGGCAAATTGCAATGGGCAAACAGCGTAAGGGCAAGACGAGAGGATGTGCTTGCAGATCCGCTTGCGCATCAAAACATGTCTGTCGGTTTTGACTATTATATGATGAAAGAAACATCCAAGCTGTACACCAAAAAAGCGCAGGCAAAACTCAATCCTGCAACCGCAATCGGCATTTTTTCGGGTGATGCGGACTCTGTCGGACAAATGGGCAAGGGCGTCAAAAAACTTGACAAAATGTACAGACAAAACGGAATCAACACCGAGCTTCATCTTTATCCCGGCGCAAGACACGAAGTGTTTTACGATTGGTGCGGCGAGCAAATGCAAAAGGACGTTGCGGATTTCTTTGACAAGTTCATCATCTATGAGCAGACAAGCATAGACGATTTGTGCAAATAAAAAAACGAAAGTCCTTCTTGTTCGGAGGACTTTTTTGAGGTGTGAAAATGAATGTAACAATACCTTCCGGTTTTAAGATAGGACACTATGAGGACGAGTTTACGGGCGTAAGCGTAATCCTTGCCGAAAACGGAGCGGTCGGAGGCGTGGATTGCAGAGGAGGCGCACCCGGTACGAGAGAAACCGACCTTCTTCACAACGAGAAGATGATGCAAAAAGTCAATGCCGTCGTGCTGTCGGGCGGCTCGGCGTACGGGCTTGCATCCACCGTCGGAGTTATGGAATATCTCAAACAAAATGGCAAGGGATTCAAGTCTATGGGCAAGATCGTGCCTATTGTTTGCGGTGCGGTGCTTTATGATCTCAATCAAAAGGAATATCACTATCCAACTGCGCAATACGGACTTAATGCGTGCAAAAACGCCTCAAAAACCCTCGATTTCGGAAATATCGGCGCAGGACGAGGCGCAACGGTAGGCAAGATAAGAGGTTTGAAAAAAGCATGCAAGAGCGGTATCGGCGCGGCAACTGTGAAAGTTGCAGGCGTCACGGTTACGGCAGTCGTTGCGGTCAACGCTATGGGCGACGTCGTAGATGAAAGCGGCAAAATCATTGCAGGCGCAAAGGGCAGAAACGGCGAGTTTATCGACACGGAAAAATGCCTCGCAAACGGTGAATTCGCAAAACTTTTGCTTGGGACAAACACAACGATAGGTTGCATAATCACCGATGCGAAACTCTCCAAAGTCGAGGCAAATTTGATTGCAAGCATATCCCACAACGGGCTTGCAAGGGCAATCCGTCCCGTGCATACGATGTACGACGGCGACACTATGTTCTGCCTTGCAAGCGGCAGACGTCCCGTAGTCAATCTTGCACCGGTGCAATCGGCGGCAGTCGAGGCAACCGCAAAGGCAATCGTAAATGCCGTGAGCAAAAGCGCAAAATACGAGATCGTATTCGACCAAGACGAAGATTGCGATACGCAACAATAAGCGAAACAACAAGTGAAATAGGTTTTATGAACATAAGCATAATGCTCAAACCTGCCTCGTCAAATTGCAATTTGCGGTGCAAATATTGTTTTTACAACGACCTCTCAAGCCATAGAGAGATGCCTTCGCACGGCATGATGAGCGAGCAAACGTTGCGCGCAACGCTCAAAAAAGCCTTCGATTTTGCAGGACACGACAGGGTGATGCTTTCCTTTCAGGGCGGCGAGCCTTTGCTTGCCGGCAAGGAGTTTTTTTTGAAACTGCACGATATTATTCGTGAGTTGAACGTCAATCGCGCGCCCGTCAGCATAGGCGTGCAAACCAACGGAACGCTCATAGACGAGGAGTGGTGCAGGATATTCAAGCGCGGCGGCTACCTGGTCGGATTGAGCTTGGACGGCGACGAAAGCGCAGATTCGCTTCGCATTGACGCAAACGGCAATCCCACGTTTTCACGTGCGCTCAACGGCGCAAAACTTATGCAAAAATACGGCGTGGATTTCAATATCCTCGTGGTGCTGACAAAGCAGGTGGCAAATCGCATCGAGCCGATTTATAGGTTTTTCAAAAAGCAGAATTTCAAGCATTTGCAGTTTATCCCCATGCTCAAACCATTGCGCGTGGACGAGAGCGGCAAGCCTATCTCAAAAACCACCTACAACGAGGCGTTCCCAAGCGCGCAGGAAAACTATTCGATGTCTGCCGAGGACTATTCCGAGTTTTTGCAAAAGTGCTTTGCGATGTATCTCAAAGACTGTATGGACGGCAAATACACCTCAATCCGCCAATTTGACAACTTCGTGCGCCTTGCGCATTTCGAGTGTCCCGAACAGTGCGGAATGGAAGGGCATTGCTGTCACCAATTCGTCATCGAGGGGGACGGCGAGGTCTATCCGTGCGACTTCTATTGCCTCGATTGCTACGATATGGGCAACATCAACGATACCGATTTCTTTGCGCTGTCAAAGCACCCCGTTGCAACCGAATTCATAAAAGAAAGTATGCAAATCGAGGACAAATGCAAGGAGTGCAATTTCTATCATATGTGCCGCAACGGCTGCAAGCGCGAGCGTATCGACCTCGACAAATGCGCCGCCTACAAAAAGTTTTTCGCCTACGCCTTGCCGCACTTGAAAAGAATCAGCTGAAATTGCTTTGGTTTTTAGCGGCGTTTGCGCTGTATGGATTATTTCATACGTTATTGAGAGCGCAATGCTGCCGTGCAAATCTCAACATAGCAACGTTTTGGAATTGAAAAAAGAAACGACGGATTCAAAATCCGCCGTTTAAATTTTGTTTCCAAATTCATCTTCAAGTTCAAGCAAATAATCCGTGCTTACCTTAAAAAACTTTGATATTGAGATTAGTGCAGATGCGGTGGGTTCGGTTTTTCCTAGTTCCCATTTTGCAATGGCAGATTGACTCACTTGCAATGCTTTTGCAAGTTCGTACTGGCTCAATTCTTGTGATTCTCTTAAATCTTTTATGATGTCTTTGAACATAATCAAAGAATATCCCATTTAAGTATTTTTGTACTTGACAAGTCTAAAAAGACTTAATATAATATCATTAAGTACAAAAATACTTGGGCGTATTACGGCTATAATATAGGAGGAGTTAACAATGAAGATTAGAAAAGTATCAATTTTAATCGTTGCAGTTATGTTGCTAAGCACTCTTGTTTGTTTTCAACTTGTGGCGTGCAATAAAAATGATGATGTTGACAATAACGCAAAGAATCCCGCTGATGAGTATCAAGAGATTGAGTTGACAGTATCGAATTTTTTTGATTATTTTATCCCGAATACAGTGTCAACACTTATTTCGACATCGAGAGATCCGTATGTCAGCGGCGTGTATTATGATAAGTATAGGGTAGACTATAGTGTTAAATGCAAGTATTCAAAAGCAATATGTAAGAATGTTTCTATTGAATTTAAGGTTGATACCGATACATATAAAGATAGCGAAGGAAATTCTCAAAGTTATGATATAACAAAAACAATGGAACTGACAGATGACGGAAAGGGCGATAAGTCTTATAATTATACCGATATGTATATGCCTAGCTTGTATCAGAGTGAAGGAGGAATTGTTTTATCTAAAAGCACGCTAACTAGTGTTTCGGGTACAATTAAAATTCCTAAAGAGTAAAAATAAAATGGTATGTTAAAAGTTGCTATAAAAAAGACTGCCGCACGTTTGGGTGTGGCAGTCTTTTTATAATTTATTTAGTTTATGACTCTTTTTATCAGTGCTTTGAAGTGACAAGCATTTCGCCGTTTTGAGCGTCAACCACGATTGTGTCGCCTTCGTCCATGTTGCCTTGCAAGATTGCTTTTGCAACTTTGGTTTCGACGTTGCTTTCGATATAACGTTTGAGCGGTCTTGCGCCGAACGTCACGTCGTAGCCGCCGTCAACGATAAGGTCTTTTGCCGCTTGCGTAACTTCGAGTTTGAGGTTTTGCTTTTCAAGTCTCGATTCCAGCTTTTTGAGCATGATGTCGATGATCTTGTACACGTTCTCTCTTGTGAGCGGAGTGAACAACACGGTGTCGTCAAGTCTGTTGAGAAACTCGGGGCGGAAGGTCTGTTTGAGCAGTCTGTCGATTTGCTCTTTTGCTTCTTGCTTGATGTTGCCGTTTTGGTCGATGTTGTCAAGAATCACGTTGCTGCCGAGGTTGGAAGTCAAGATGATGATTGTATTCTTGAAGTTGACGGTTCTGCCTTGACTGTCGGTGATTCTGCCGTCGTCGAGCACTTGAAGCAAGATGTTGAAAACGTCGGGATGTGCTTTTTCGATTTCGTCGAACAGCACGACGGAGTAGGGTTTTCTTCTCACGGCTTCGGTGAGCTGACCGCCTTCGTCGTATCCCACGTATCCCGGAGGCGCACCTATAAGACGAGATACGCTGAATTTTTCCATGTACTCCGTCATATCGATACGCACGATGTTGCGCTCGTCGTCAAACAGATAGGAAGCAAGCGTTTTTGCAAGTTCCGTCTTGCCGACGCCGGTAGGGCCGAGGAAGAGGAACGAACCGATAGGTCTGTTTTCGTCGGATATGCCCGCACGAGAACGCAACACCGCTTCGCTGACCGCTTGCACCGCTTCGTCTTGTCCGATAACTCTCTTGTGGAGTTCGTCGCTGAGGTGAAGGAGTTTCTCCTTTTCGCTTTCCATAAGTTTGGTTACGGGGATACCCGTCCACTTTGCAACGATTTTTGCGATTTCGTCCGCAGTCACTTCGTCACGAAGAAGGGTAGAGCCGTTTGCGGATTTCTTTTCAGCCTCTTCGAGTTTCTTGGTGAGGGCAGGCAGTTCGCCGTATTGAAGTTGCGCCGCCTTGCCGTAGTCGCTGTTGCGCTTTGCTTCTTCGATTTGAAGATTTACGCGGTCAATCTCGGCTTTGGTGTCCTGAACGCTGTTGATTTCCTTCTTCTCGTTTTCCCATTGCGCTTTCATTTCGTTGAATTTGTCGTGAAGTTCGGCAAGTTCCTTTTTGATGGATTCGCGACGGTCGATAGAAAGTTTGTCGGTTTCTTTTTCAAGAGCCATTTCCTCGATTTCGAGTTGCATGATTTTACGGCTGATGACGTCCATTTCGGTGGGCATACTGTCGATTTCGGTACGTATCATAGCGCACGCTTCGTCCACGAGGTCGATTGCTTTGTCGGGGAGGAATCTGTCGGTGATATATCTGTCCGAGAGAGTCGCCGCCGCGACGAGAGCTTGATCGTGTATGCGCACGCCGTGGAAGATTTCGTATCTTTCTTTCAAGCCACGCAATATAGCGATTGTGTCCTCAACCGTAGGTTCGTTGACCATGACGGGTTGGAAACGTCTTTCCAGAGCAGGGTCTTTTTCGATGTATTTGCGATATTCGTCAAGCGTGGTTGCGCCGATGCAGTGCAATTCGCCTCTTGCAAGCATAGGTTTCAAAAGGTTGCCTGCGTCCATGCTGCCTTCGGTTTTGCCTGCGCCGACAATGGTGTGCAATTCGTCGATAAACAGCAACATTCTGCCGTTTTGTTTTTTGATTTCGCCAAGAACCGCTTTGAGTCTTTCTTCAAATTCGCCTCTGTATTTTGCGCCTGCGATGAGCGCGCCCATATCGAGTGCGAAGATGTGTTTGTCTTTGAGTCCCTCCGGGACGTCGCCTCTGACGATACGTTGGGCAAGTCCTTCCGCAATTGCCGTTTTGCCGACGCCCGCCTCACCGATAAGAACGGGGTTGTTTTTTGTCTTTCTTGACAAAATTCGAATGACGTTTCTTATCTCGTCGTCACGTCCGATGACGGGATCGAGCTGACCGCGAGCGGCTCTTTCAACCATATCGTGACCGTATTTGTTGAGTACATCGTAGGTGTCTTCGGGGCTGTCGTTTGTCACTTTTGAGGTTTTAACTTGCGAAAGCGCACTCATAAAGTCCTTTTTTGTGAGTTTGCACTTTGTAAATACTGCTTTGAGGGCAGGGGTGGGGTTGTCGAGGATTGCCGCAAAAATATGTTCGACGCTCACAAAATCGTCGCCCTGTTTCTTTGCGTCTTTTTCCGCTTGCGAAAGCATAAGCGAGCAGTCTTGCGACAGATAAACTTCGCTTGCGCCCGATCCCGTGACCGAGGGCATTTGAGAGAGAATTCTGTCGATTTCTCTCACCAGTTGCGGAGCGTCCGAGCCGCACTTTGTGACGAGTTTCGGAATAAGCCCTTCCTCGTCGTTGAGCAACGCATACGCGATATGCTCCTTGCAAAGTTGTTGATGATGTCTTTCAAGCGCAAGATTTTGCGCCGCATTTATTGCATCCAATGCTTTTTTAGTAAATTTGCTGGTGTCCATAGTTCATACCTCCTTTGAAATATGTTCCGTGTCGTGCCTTTTGAGCCTTCGATTGCTTCATACGCTTTTACGTCTTTGGCAATCACCGTGCTTATTTGTTAGCACTCTTTGTCTTCGATTGCTAATTATATCACTAAAATTTGCTATGTCAATATATTTTGCTCAAAAATTTTAAGTTTTTTTCATTAGGTCGAAATATGGAACATATAGGACGTTGATTTTATAAAATCTAAAACGATATAATAGATTTTTGACGAAGGTTTTTGGGAGATAATAAAAAAAACGAACTGCGTTTTGCAATTCGTCTTTCATAAGTATTTGTTTTATTTTTTCACAAAGCAACGCTCGGCAAGAGGGCAGGTTGCATAGGAGATAAACTCTTCGTACGTGTATCTGCCGGGGTTGTCCACGCACCAAAGCACCGTGTTTATCATGCCGCCCGCAACGAAAGTGGATAGAATTTGAAGGGGCATTTTGATTTCGTACGTGTCTTTGTATTTCGAAAGCTGATACTTGATGGAATGTGCGATGGAATCCTGTATGGTGCTTATCACCTTGCCGTTTCTGTTGAAGCGAATTATGTTGGCGATGTGGTTGTGCTTGTCAAAGAAAAAGTCGACTGCCATCACAATCATCGAGTTGAGCGTTTCGGTGGGGGTGGTGAACTTGGTGTCCTTGGTAAACTTTTTGTAGAGGTCGTCTTTGAGCTCTTCCAAGGCAAAAGTCAAAAGGTGGTATTTGTCCTCGAAGTGTGCGTAGAACGTTGCGCGGTTGACCATCGCTTTGTTGCAAAGGTCTATGACGCTGATTTTTTCGATGGATTCCTCCTCCATCATATCCAGCAGCGTGTTGCTCAATAGTTTTCTTGTGCGAACGATGCGCAAATCTTCTTTTTGTGCAGACATAATGTCCCCCAAACCGTATTGTTGTATAAATTATTGCACCAATATGCCGATTTTGTCAAGATAACTCCACAAATATTGACATATATAAACGCCGATTTTTTTACGTTTTCGATGTGATTTGAAACCAAGCACAATAAGGAATTGTTAAAATATATTTAATATTTATAATTATTTTTAATAATCGATTGACATTTTTTTTAATAAATTGTAAATAAAGTATTGACTGCAACCGATTTGGCAGTCGATGAAACATTTGGCTTTTGCACAGTTTTTCATCGTCGCATCCTGCGACATTAAGGTGATTATGGCAGACGAAAAAAGTAAAGCTCCGAGGGCAAAGAGCGGACTCAAAAAAATGGCGAGTTGCGTGGGACAGTACAAAGCTCCCGCGATTTTCACATCGGTTTTGGTTGCGCTCGAAGTATTGTTTGAAATTTTGATTCCGCTCATCATGGCGCAAATCGTAAACGTAGGTATGGTTGAGGACGCAACGTCTTTTACGTTTACGCTTCAACTTGGAAGCAAAGGCTTCGAGTTGTTTACGATGAACAACCGCGTCTGGTTTATCGTCACTTGCGGCGCAATGATGATAGTTATGGCGTTGATATCGCTGTTTTTCGGCACGATGTCGGGCAGACTTGCGGCGACCGCTTCGACGGGTTTTGCAAAAAATCTGCGCAAAAAGATGTTTTACAAGATTGAAAACTTCTCCTTTGCAAACCTTGACAGATTCAACACCGCAAGCCTTGTGACAAGACTTACCACCGACGTAACCAACATACAGATGGCATTTCAAATCATCATCCGTATGCTTGTGCGCTCGCCGATAATGTTGATTTTGGCAATGTGCATGTCAATCTCAATAAGCCCGGATTTGTCGCTCATATTTGCCGCGGCGATCCCCGTTTTGATCGTAGGACTTATCGTGGGTGTGAAAGTCGTGTTCCCGAGATTTGAAAAGATGCTCCGCAAATACGACGATATGAACGAGTCCACGCAGGAAAACCTCATAGGTATCCGCGCGGTCAAGGCGTTCGTGAGAGAGGACAACGAAATCGACAAGTTCAAAAAAGTCAGTTCAACTGTCCAAAAACTTCAATTTTCCGCGGAAAAAATCATCGTTATCGCATTCCCGTTTATGCAAATCGTGGTTTACGCGTGTATGATTTGCGTTGCGTGGTTCGGCGGCAACGACATCATCGTGGGCAACATGAAACTCGGCGATTTCACTGCATTTTTGAGCTACATAATGCAAATTCTCATGTCGCTTATCATGGTTGCAACGGGCTTTATGAACATCGTGCTTTCGCGTGCGTCCCTCGATCGTATCGTTGAAATTCTCGACGAAAAAATCGACATCGAAGACGCTCCAGACTCACAGGACATCGAAGTCAAAGACGGCAGTATCGATTTCGACAACGTCGATTTTTCCTATTCGAAATCCCGCGACGTCCTCAATCTTGAAAACATCGACTTGCATATCAGGAGCGGTGAAACCATCGGTATCATCGGCGGAACCGGCTCGGCAAAGTCCACTCTCGTCCAGCTGATTCCCAGACTTTACGACGTTTTGGACGGCGAGGTGAAGGTCGGCGGCATCAACGTCAAGGACTACAAGCTCGACAAACTCAGAGATTCCGTCGCAATGGTGCTTCAAAAGAACGTGTTGTTCAGCGGCACGATAAGGCAAAACTTGCTTTGGGGCAACAAAGACGCAACGGACGAGGAAATCGAACACGCTGCAAAAGCGGCGCAAGCGCACGACTTCATTATGTCTTTCCCCGACGGTTACGAAACCGAACTCGGTCAGGGCGGCGTCAACGTATCCGGCGGTCAAAAACAACGTCTTTGCATCGCGCGCGCTTTGCTCAAAAAGCCGAAAATCATGATTATGGACGATTCTACGTCCGCAGTCGATACCGCAACCGACGCGGCAATAAGATCCGGACTCAAAAAAGAATTCGGAGATACTACGGTGCTTATCATCGCTCAACGTATCTCTTCCGTCGAGGACGCAGACAGAATCATCGTTATGAACGACGGCAAAATCGACGCCGTTGGCACTCACGAAGAGTTGCTTGCAACCAACGAGATTTATCGGGACGTGTACAATTCCCAAAAGAAAGGAAGCGACGAGGAGGTGAGCGTCAATGCGTAAAGACAAAAAACAAAACGTCAAAAAAGCGGCGGCTCAAAACAAGTTTAGGGCAAAGAACCCTATGCAAACCTTGAAGCGTATTCTCGGGTATTGGAAACCGTATAGAGGTCAACTTATCGGCGCATTGATTTGCATGATCGCAAACGTGCTTTGCAACATAGCGGGTACGTTTATGCTCGGCTCGGTTGTCGTCAACAACTATATTCTTCCGCTTGCGTATCAGCACGGCGTTTACGTTACGTCAAATGCCGACATAATCGCAAGGGCGGCGGAGGTTACAATCCAAAACTTCGGCGGAATTATAGGCGTTATGGCAGCGATGTATGTCGTCGGCGCAGGTCTTCATTATCTTTACAACTATATTCTCGTCAGAGTTACGACAAGAACTCTTCAAAACGTTCGTGACGAGATGTTCGAAAAGATGGAAAAATTGCCCGTCAAATATTTCGACACTCACACCCACGGCGACATAATGAGCCTTTACACCAACGACACGGACACGTTGCGCGAACTGCTTTCAAACGGCATTCCCAACCTTATCAGCAACTTGCTTATGGTTGTCGGTATGTTTGTCGCAATGATGCTCGTATCTCCGCTGCTGACGCTTTGTTCGGTGGTTATGCTCGTCATAATGCTTTTCATTATGAAGTTCGTCGCAGGCAAGAGCGGCAAGCACTTTGTCGGTCAACAACGCCAGACCGGCGCGATAAACGGCTTTATCGAGGAGCATATCGACGGACTTAAAGTGGTCAAAGTGTTCTGCCACGAGGACGAGGAAAAAATCGATTTCGACAAATTCAACGAGGATTTGTTCCATCACTCCGACAAGGCGCACACGTATGCGAATATACTATTCCCGATCATGGGCAACTTGTCCTACGTGTCCTATGCGGCAACCGCAATTCTCGGCACGATTATGGCAATCGGCGGATTCGGCGGTATGACGTGGGGCGGTCTTGTGTCCTTCATGCAATTCTCCCGCCAATTCAGCAATCCGCTCTCTCAAATCGCTCAACAAATGAACGGCGTTCTTATGGCTCTTGCCGGTGCGGAACGTATCTTTGAATTGATTGACCAGCAACCCGAACAGGACGAAGGCTATGTAACTCTCGTAAACGCAAAAGAGGACGAGGACGGCAATATCGTAGAAACCGAAGAATACACGGGCGAGTGGGCGTGGAAACACTTCCACAAAGCCGACGGCACGACGACTTACGTCAAGTGGAGAGGAGAGGTCGAATTCGAGGACGTATCTTTTGGTTACGTTCCCGAAAAAACCGTTCTCAAACACGTCACTATGGAAGCGTTGCCGGGACAAAAAATCGCTCTTGTCGGTTCGACGGGTGCGGGAAAGACCACGATTACAAACCTTATCAACCGATTCTATGACATCAACGAGGGCAAGATAAGATACGACAACATCAATATAACAAAAATCAAAAAAGACGATTTGCGTCACTCTATGGCAATGGTTCTTCAAGATACGCACCTCTTTACGGGGACGGTCGCCGACAATATCCGTTTCGGAAAACTGGACGCCACCGACGAGGAAGTCAAAGCCGCGGCAAAACTCGCAAATGCGGATTACTTTATCCGCCACTTGCCTGAAGGATATGACACCATGCTTACAGGCGACGGCGAAAACCTTTCGCAAGGTCAACGTCAGCTTCTTGCAATCGCTCGCGCCGCAGTCGCAAATCCGCCCGTGCTCATTCTCGACGAGGCTACAAGCTCCATCGACACTCGCACAGAAAAACTTATCGAGCAGGGTATGGACAAACTCATGCAAGGTCGCACCGTATTTGTCATTGCGCACAGACTTTCCACAGTCCGCAACTCCGACATGATTTGCGTCCTCGAACACGGCGAGATTATCGAGCGCGGCAATCACGAGCAGTTGATTGCGCAGAGGGGGAGGTATTATCAGCTCTACACCGGCGCTTTCGAGTTGGAATAAACGCACTATTGAGCGAATAACTGCGTCAACACCCTTTTGTTCACCCGTCACGTACGCATAAGTACGTTAGGCGGGTTCGCAAAAGGGTGTTTCCTTGTTCTTCATCTCAATATTGCGTTTATTTATAGTTAAAAGAGGAACAAAAACCTTGTTTCTCATCTGTCTGAAAAAAGAAAAAATCCAACGAATTTTCGTCGGATTTTTTATGCTTTGAATTGCTTTTTAGTCAACGCTTTGGGTGTCTTCGGCGATTTGTTCCGCCTCTTTTTCGACATCTTCGAGTGCTTGCTCTTCGTTTTGCTCTTCGTTTTGATTTTCGCTTTGCTCATCGTCGGATTTGACGGCGTTTGCGGAGTTTTCGTCGAGTTCGACGTCGGAAACCGCGATTCCTTCGAGGTGTTCTTTTTCTTCTTGAAGTTTTTGCTTTTTCTTTTCACGCACGACTTGGAGAATACCGAAGATTGCGCAAAGAGCTATACCGACAAACAAGTATGCCGAGCCGACGCCGAGCTTTGGCGCTGCAAATCCCAAAATGAGAGAGAACGCAACGATGATGACAAGCGGGAATACTGCGAGCTTGATGTTTTTGACGACGTATTTTCCGCCGAGCGATCCAAACAGCGCGTAAACGACGCAGGTGAACGCAGGCGTAATCCACGGAGTGTTTTTGATTGCCGTTTCAACGTTGCTGACAGCAAGGATAAGAACGAACACCGCGATGATGACCGTTGTCACCAGAGTGCTTGTCGCAACCGAGAGGGTGGACACCACTTCGTTTTCTTCCGTACCGAGTTTCGTGCCGCAAATCTCTTGCGCTTTGACGACGCAAGGGATTTTGAGGTTGGAAAGGTTGCCTGTGATAAAGGCAAGGTACGCACTGTTGATGCCCAACATCGGGGAATAGATGATAGGTTCGAATATTCCCGAGAAGAAGTTGATGATGAAGGGAATGAGCACTGCGGACGTACCCATGACGCTCATGTCGGGTTTGACGTCGTAGTAGAGGCAAATCGTCGTGGGGACGGCAAAGAATATGGCAAGCGACAACGCAAGCCAAATTTTGCCGATGATGTGCGATTTGAGGTTGTAATCCATTGAAACTTTAACTCTTTCTTTTGACATAATCGCGCCTCCTTACAGTATCATTGCAAAGGCGTTTCTTGCAGCCTCTGCGGCTTGTTCCGCTGCCGACGACGTGTCGGAAGAGAGTGCCCAGCCGTATTTGTTTGCGCAGTAGCTTATCACGCCGACCACAAACATTGCTATGAGCATGGACACGGGCGTTGAGAAACTGTCAAGCCATTTCCAGTTTGCTTTGTTTATAAGCACGTCGCACACGTACATGCAACCCATTGCCACAAGCACTGCGATGAAGTTGTAGTAGCCGTCCACGAACGTCACGTTTTTGGCAAGCGTTTCGATGCTCATCGCAAGATAGCCGATGACCATACCGATGAAGGACACTTGGAAGATAAGATCGCCGATATTTACGCCGCCTTTCTTTCCGCCCGTCGTTTTTGCCATGAGTTTGCCGATTTTGGGCTGATACAAGCGGTAGAAGAAAAGCACTTCAACGCCGCCCGAGCAGATTGCAATCGTCATAATCATAGCCATAGTGGCAAAGTCTTGCGCGGTGATCCCGTGAGCAATCATCGCTTCCATAGAGCCGTAAAGACCTTCCGCGACGCCGTTTGCCATCTGCGTTTCGTATTGGAGCGAACCGACGACTGAAAGTCTGATTGCGGGGAACGCAATGCCCAAAGTGCCGACGAGCGTCACTACACCCAGCGCGATTCCGAGGCCGGGAAGAATGGAAAACGTTGCCGACGTGGTGATAACTTTTTTGATTTTCGAGGACTCGATGCCGAGTTGTTTCGCTCTTTTGAGCGCGGAGAGCATATAGTAAAGCGACAGCGCGACGATAAACGCAAGCACTATGCCGTACAGTATGAACACCATGGGATCTCGAAGAGAAAACTCTCTTGCGCCCAACGTATTTGTCAACATAAGCAACTCCTTTAATCTTATTTTAATAATATGGATTCAGTATAAACCACATAATCGTATTGCGCAATAATTTTTTTGTTGCGCTGTCCATTTTCTCTTGCAACTGTTTTCGAATGGTGGTAAAATCAAATCAATATCTATGGAAGTAGTAGAAATTGCGCGTTAAGTGCCGTGCGAACGTGGGGTGTCGGCGGACGAAGAGCTTTGCTCGCGGTGCAATATTCACTCCGGACTTCACATATTACCGAAAGGTTTTTTTGCGAGTGCTTCCAAAGGAGGTGCTTTTTGTTTTATCAAGAGGCAATCGAATACATCAAAAACATCGAAAGGTCGGGTTCGGATTACGGCATAGAGCGCATGCGCGAGCTTCTCGACCTTCTCGGCGCGCCCGACAGACATCTGAAATTCGTGCATATCGCGGGCACCAACGGCAAGGGGAGCGTCAGCGCATATCTCACGTCCGTGCTTAAAGAGGCGGGTTACAAGGTGGGAACGTACAATTCTCCGTCCGTGTTTTGCTACAACGAAAGGTGGCTCATAAACGGGCAACCGCTTTCGGACGACGACGTGGCAAAGTATCTTACGGTCGTGAAGGAATGTATACAAAGCGAGCAAATTTTGCGAAACGCTTTCGGCATATCCGAGTTTAAACCGACTGCGTTTGAAATCGAAACCGCCGTCGCAATGCTTGCGTTTTTCGACAAAGAGTGCGACGTGTGTGTGCTTGAAACGGGACTCGGAGGAAGATGGGACGCAACCAACGCCATTGAAGACAAGGTGCTTTCAATCATTACTCCCATAGGTCTTGACCATTGCGCTTTGCTCGGAAATACGCTCGGAGAAATCGCAAGCGAAAAGGCGGCGATAATAAAAGACGAAGTTGTCACTTGCAATCAGCCCCCAGAAGTTATGGAACAACTAAAACGCCCCTTCGCTCTCAAAGACGGCAAAAAAGAGTACCGCAAAGCAAACGTCGTTGTTTGCAAAGAACCGAAGTTTTTGAGAGGCAATCTAGACGGACAAGTCTTTTCCTACGACGGAAAGGAATATGAAATTTCCATGCTCGGCAAGCATCAACTCGTCAATGCCGCGATTGCGATTTGCGCCGTCGAAGAGCTTAACAAAAAGCATTTCGATATAAGCGAAAACGCCCTTAAAGTCGGGCTTAAAAACACGATATGGAAAGCGCGGTTGCAAGTTGTAAAAAACGCAAAAGAGGAGTTTAACATCACGATTCCGCAAGATAAAGTGCTTGTTTTTGACGGATCGCACAATCCGCAAGGTGCAACTACGCTTGCGAACGCAATCAAAGATTTGTTTAAAAACAAGCGCGTGCATCTCGTGCTCGGCATACTAAAAGACAAGGACGTAAAAGGCATTTGCACTATTCTCGCACCGCTTGCAAACAGGATAACGTGCATTACGCCGCCGTCGCCCAGAGCAATGCAAAAGGAAGAACTAAAATGCATAGTCGCGCCTCTTTGCAAAGGGGAATGTTCGATGCAAGACGATATAAAAACGGCAGTGCAAAACGCACTGAACGGCGATTGCGACGTGACGATTTTGTGCGGTTCGCTGACGCTTTTTTCAGAACTTAAAACCAACGAGTAAACGAAAATGAAAAACAATACAATCGATAAAGAAACAATCAAAAAAGCAGTCAAAGACATACTTGTCGCAATAGGGGAAGATCCCGACCGCGAAGGGCTTTTGCAAACCCCGGACAGAGTGGCGCGTATGCTCGAAGAGTTGACGCAGGGATATAGCGACGACGCAAAGACGCATCTTTCAAAAGTGTTTGACGAGAGCGGAAGCGAAGTCGTCATCGAAAGAGATATAGATTTTTCTTCCACTTGCGAGCATCATCTTATGCCGTTTTTCGGCAAGGTGCATATCGCGTATATTCCCGACGGCAAAGTGGTGGGGCTTTCCAAACTTGCAAGAGTGGTTGACGTTTACGCAAAGCGTTTGCAACTGCAAGAGAGGTTGAACGCACAAATCGCGGACGCAATTTTCGACGAACTTAATCCCAAGGGCGTGATCGTTGCAATCGAGGCGCAGCACACGTGCATGAGCGCACGCGGAGTTAAGAAAATCGGCGCAAAAACCATCACTTTCGCAAAGCGCGGCGAGGTTGACGAAAGTATCGAGAGATTGATTTTGGAGGGGTTGAAATGAAAACAGAACGTCACTACGATTTTCACGTCGGCAACGAGGTCTTCGAGAGCGGAACGCACGTTATGGCAATCCTCAATGTCACTCCCGACAGCTTTTATGCAGGAAGTCGCCACGCGCACGATGCGGTCGAAACGGCAAAAAAGTTCTTGGAGCATGGTGCCGAAATTATCGATATCGGCGGTCAGTCCACTCGCCCCGGCGCGCAAAGCGTAAGCGCGCTCGAAGAGATGGCAAGGGTGCTTCCTGCCGTGGAAAGCATAAAGAAAGAATTCCCGAATGCGCTCGTGAGCGTGGATACGTTTTATCCCGACGTTGCGCAAGCCGCAATCGACGTGGGCGCGGATATGATAAACGACGTGAGTTGTTTGCTCGACAAAAATCTTGCAAAGGTAGTCGCGCAAAACGACGTTGCGATTTGCGTTATGCACGACAGACGCAAGTCAGGGATACCCGACTTGTTTTTCGACAAGGAAACGGGACTTATGAGGGCGGTGGATACGCTTCTTTCATCGGGACTTGACAAAAACAGAATACTGCTTGACGGTGGAATCGGTTTCAACAAATCCAACGACGAGGATTGGCAACTTCTCAACGATTACGACAAGCTTTTGGATATGTTTGAAGAGTATCCGTTTTTGCTCGGCACATCCAGAAAATCCATGTTCGGAGGAACTCCCGAAACAAGACTTTCAGCAACTCTTGACTCGACAATGCTTGCGGTGAAACAGGGCGTTTTGTTTGTAAGAGTCCATGACGTCAAAGAAAATCGAGCCGTGATAAACCTTGCAAAATAACCTCGCAAAATAACAACCTAAAATATAAAAAATCAAACCCGAATTGCATATGAACAAGATTATTCTAAAAGACTTTGAAGTAAAAGCATGCCACGGATGCAATCCCGAAGAAAAAACAAATCCGCAACGGTTTTTGTTTACGGCGGAAATTTTTTATGATTTTTCGCAAGCGGCAAAAAACGATGATTTGACAAAAACCATCAGTTATAGTGACGTAAAAAAGACTTTAAAGTCGTTTTGTGAAAATAATTGTTTCAATTTGATTGAAACGCTCGCGACAAGGGTGGCGGAGGTATTGCTAAAAAAATACCCCGCAAAAAAAGTTGTTGTGCAAGTGAAAAAGCCAGACGCTCCGATGAGCGGCGTATTCGATTACGCAGCCGTTCAGGTTGAAAAAGAGTGGCATGAGGTTTATCTTGCGCTCGGTTCAAATATGGGAGACAAAAACGCTTATCTCGATTTTGCGATTTCAAGACTGAAAGCCGACGACAATATCAAAGACGTCAAAGAGAGTTCCCGCTACTCAACCGCGCCGTACGGAGGTGTCGCAAACGAACGATTCGTCAACAGCGCAGTGCGTATTTTTACGCTTTATTCTCCCTTTGAACTTCTTTCCGTCATATCGCAAATCGAGAGCGGCGGAGAGCGCGTGCGCAGTGAAAGATGGGGGAACAGAACGCTGGATATAGACGTGATTTTTTACGACGATTGCGTGATTTCCGCAAACGATTTGTGCGTGCCTCATATCGATATGCAAAATCGCGCTTTCGTTCTCGAACCTCTTTGCGAGCTTTGTCCCAACAAGCTGCATCCTATATTAAAAAAGCGCGTCTGTGAATTGAAATCGGACCTTGACAATCGCCGATAGTTCGAGAAACGGCGTGTTTCATATAATTTTGCGTTGAGAAATTAAATCTTGCAAGCGTGCATATTGTATGATAAAATACATACAACAAACACTTTGTGTATTTTTTGCAAAAAGGAGGAAATATGAAAGTTGTCATAAAACAAAAGTATTTTACCGTCGGCGCAAAGTTCGAAATCAAAACCACAGAGGGACAAACCGTGTTTTTTGCCGAAAGGCAGTGGGATAGATTTATGGGAAACGTCGTGCTTTTTGACAAGAACGGCGCACCCGTTGCGCGCATGCAGTCAGAATTTAAGAAGGTGTTTACTTCCTGGTTTTCAATCTCAGATTCGCGCGGCAACGAGGTATGTTGCATCAACGAGAAACTACCATTTCTTTGTTTCCGTCGCGCCGAGTCCTCACATGGCAATCTGAAAGTAAAAATCAAAGCCGGCCCCTTCCATATGAAGGCTTATTTGCTCAACGAGCAAGGCAAAACTCTTGCCGTCAAAGCTCGCAAAAAGATTCTTGCCATTCGGGATACCTACATTATCGATATCGATGAGAGCAAGATAAATCCCGCCTACGGAGTGTTGGTGGGGGTGTGGTATGATTTGGTCTGTCACCCCTCGCATTAAAACCGCGCTATTGAGCGAATAACTGCGTCAACACCCCCTTGCCCATCAACTCATGTACGCCTTGTACATTAGGGTTGCTGTTCAAGGGGTGTTTCCTTGTTCTTCATCTCAATATCGCGGTTTTTAACTTCCTTGTTATGCATCGATTTGGTGCAGTTTTTCAACCACACCAAATCGCGCCAAACCGCGCTATTGAGCGAATAACTGCGTCAACACCCCTTGTCCATCAACTCATGTACGCCTTGTACATTAGGGTTGCTGTTCAAGGGGTGTTTCCTTGTTCTTCATCTCAATATCGCGGTTTTTAACTTCCAAACAATGCATAAAGTGCGTGAACTCTAATTGCAATTTCCCCTTTCCTCACGTGTTTTCCCTATCACCGTTCCCCCTCTGCGTGACCTTGAGGGCACCCACGGTGACCGCGTAGCGGGGGACAACACTCAGCACTCGCATAGATTGATATCGTTCTCTTTTTATGTCACTCGTTCGCGGACGAAAAGAATCCAAACTCGTCCGCTCACTTGTACTATACGTCAAGCTCGGCGTTCGCTTTTCTCGCCGCCGTTGCGGCTCGCACTCCGAATAGGCACATTACGTTTATAAGTACACCTTGAATAAGTGTTCGTTTATTCTATAGGTATTTTTATTCATTTCGACGGTGAAAATTTAATATTGTTGATTTTGTAAACTTTGTATTGAACATTTTGTAAATCAATGTTATAATCTTGTTATGGACTTGAAAAATACCGCATATTTTTTTGCAGCGTTTCGCAAGTTGCTCAAAAGTTACACCGATTATCAACTCAAAGAATTGAAAGGATATGACCTCACGCCAAACGAGATAGTCGTTCTTTCGAGCATAGGAGTTGTCGGAATGGCGAGCGACATTGCTCAAAACGCTTGCGTGTCGAAAGCGCTTGTGTCAAGAAGTGTAAAGGAGCTTCGCGAAAAGGGGCTTATTTCGGCGTCCATTTCGGAAGTCGACAAAAGGGAGCAAAAGTTGTCGCTTACGCCCGAGGGCGAAAAAGCGGCGCAGTTGATTGCGGATGCCAATCAAAATTTTTATAAAGTTGCGTTCAGACGCTTCGAGGACAACGAAAAGAGAGTGCTTCAAGCGCTGTTACAACTTATGTTGAACAATCTTGACGAGGAAGGGGAATGAAATTTCAAGATTTGATCGATAACAGGGAGGAGTCGGCAAAGCATGCGCGCCAAAGGGTTTCAACCGTTTGCAATACGTTTGAAAATCGCAAATCGGGCAGCGAACAAGAAGCGCAAACGAGCGCATTTTTAAAAGACCAACTCCAAAACGTATGTGAAGTTAAACAAGAGTTTTTCGACGTGTATCCCGAAGCGTATTCGGGAGTGTTTTACATCGTTCCGACGTTCGCTTTGCTTGCAACCGTTGCGTACTTTTTTACGGCAATGGTGTCGCTTGCGCTCGCACTTGTGGGTATAGTGGTTTTCGTCGTGCAGTTTTTGACAAATTCGCATGCGCTTGACTTGCTTTATCCCAAGAAACAATCGAGCAATTTGACGGCGGTTTTGCCTTGCAAACATCAAGCCGAAAAGAGAGTTTATTTCGTTGCAAACGTCGACGCGACAAGAGAGTGGACGCTCAAATATCGCATGGGCGGAACGATGTTTATCGCCACGCTGTTTTGCTTGCTCGGAGGGCTTTTGTATCTTGCCGTCGCAAACGTCGCAAGATGGGTTATCGTCGGAGGACTCGGCTCGCAAATCGCAACAGGAAGTATGCTTATTGTCGGTTACGTTTCGCTTGCGTTCGTGCCGTTTTATATCGCAACCTATTTTGCGATAAACAAATCGAAAGTAGTGTCGGGTGCAAACGAAAATATGAGCGGTTGCGCGCTTGCAATCGAACTTTTGCAAAGCATAAAAGACAGCGGCGTCGAGCTTGACCACACCGAAGTGGGCGTGATACTCACCGGAAGCGGCGCAGTCGGTGCATGCGGCGCAAGAGAGTGGTGCCAAAAACATTCGGACGAGGACAAAGCGAAAACGGTGTTCGTTTGCCTCAATACGCTCAAAGAGGTCGATTCGCTTGGCGTAAACACGCGCGAGGGCAACGGAATCGTGAAAAACGACGTCGCTCTTGCGGACTTTGTCGGAAGTTGTGCTCAAGACGTCGAAGTGCCGTTCAAAAAGCGCAAGCTTCCTTTCGGACATACCGACAGCGCCGAGTTTTCAAAGCGCGGATTTTCAAGCGTCAGCGTTACGGGATACAATCCGCACACGCCCGAGTATTTGCACACGAGATACGACACCGTGGACAACGTAAGCGAGCCGTGCCTTGCAAACGCTTTTGCAATTTGCGTAAGCATCGTCGAAAAACTTGACGAATAAAACCGATTTCAAAAAAATCGAAGCATCCGCAAGGGTGCTTTCTTTTTTTAATGCATACTTTTCAAAACGACAAACGTATGTTATAATGCAAATAAGCCGTGCAGATTTGTTCGGACATCAACAAAAAGAGGGAAATTATGAAAATCATCTTCATCGGTGCAGGCATGGCATCGCTTGTGGCGAGCGAAAAGCTTGCAAGGGCAGGCTTCGACGTAAGCGTTTTTGAAAAGGACGCCTATGACAACCTATCATACGACTGGCACGACGACGTAAACCGAGATGCGTTCGAAATGTTCGGATTGCCGCTCCCAAAAGAGGGAACGTATTTCCCGAAACGCAACTGGACGTTCGTTCCGCCGGCAGAGCGCATAGAGGTGAGTTTGCACATTCCCGAAAAGGAACTGGACTGGTCTACGGAAAGACGAATCCTTGCGCAACAATACGTTGACAGAGCAAAAGACGTTGTGGATTTTCACTTTTCGACTCCCGTTCAAAGTCTTATCGTTGAGAACGGCACGGTCAACGGAATCGTGGCAAACGGTGAAAAATTTTATGCTGATCTCATCGTTGACAATTCGGGAGCGATGTCGCCGTTCAGGGCGCAATTGCCGAAGTCGGCGCACGTAACCGCAGAACCGAAAAGCAACGAGATTTTTGTCGCATACCGTGCGTTTCACAAAAAAGCAGACGGCGTAAAAGATCCGCAAAACACCAACAAGGCGTATCTCAAACATCTTGGCGAAGAGGGAATAAGTTGGAGTATAATCGATCCGGCAGGCACGGTCAACGTGCTTATCGGAAGAGCGGGAGAATTGCCAAAAGAGACGTTTGACAGAGCATATAAGGCACTTAAAGCCTCGAATCCGATCATAAGCGACGAAATCGTGCGTGGAGGACGCACTTGCATAATCCCCATCAGATATCCGCTTACACATATGGTTGCGGACGGTTATGCGGCAATCGGCGACGCGGCGTTTATGACAATCCCGATGATCGGAAGCGGTATCGAAAACTCAATGAAAGCCGCTTGCATTTTGGCGGACACGATCATCAAATCGAACTCCGTCAAGAAGGAAGACTTGTGGAAATACGAGGTTGAATATTTCAAACTTCGCGGCGGCGATCACGTGGGGATCGACATTCTCAAACGCTGGTTGCTCGGCGCAAAACCGCAAGACCTAGATTGGCTCTTTGAAAAAGGCGTTGTGGACGACGCCAATATGGCGGCAGGCGCAACGGGCAAACTTATCGTGCTCTCACCAAAAGACCTCGTCGTCAAAGTGGCGAGAGGCTGGACAAGACTTCCGCTTTTGCTTGCAATGAACAACATGCTTATGCGCTCAAAAAAAGCCGCAAAAATAGCAAAGCACATTCCGGAAACCTACGACGAAGAGAAAATCGCAAAGTGGGAAAATAAAATCGAAAAACTTGTATATCACAAGTGATTTAAGCATAAACACAAAAAAAATCGTCGCAAGCGCGACGATTTTTTTGTTGTAAAGACGAGTGTGTTTTGTGGTTCTATCGTGTTTGATATTACAAAATACCTCTGCGGTTGGTTTTCATCTCTGTGCGGAAGCCTTTGAGTTCGGCAAGCAACTTCGATGCGATTTCGGGATAGGTCTTTGACAGGCTGTATCCTTCCGCCGGGTCGGTGTCGAGGTTGAAGAGGTAGTTTTTGTACACTTGGTCGATGAACGCCGAGTTTTCGGTGCGAACGCTGTCGTAGTACTTGAAGTCGTAGGTCGTTCCGTCAAGCTCAACCGCCATTTGCACGGCTTGGCACTTGCCTTTTTTGAGGTAGAAGAGTTTGTCGTGCACGCGCGTGGAGGTTGGGACGGTGCAGTTCCAAAGCGACGTAAGGTCAACGCCGTCGATGATTCTGTCAGAGGGCAGATAGACGCTGCCGTCGCTGTTGGTGATGCCGCAATAGCTCAAAATGGTGTTGAACAAGTCGAAGTTCATGCTGCTTGCGTCGATATGTTTTGTCGTTGCGGTGGTGGGAGTGCTCGATTTCGTCTTGCTTGCAACGTTTGCTTGCGAGGTACGCTCGGCGTTGTTTTCCCATTGATAATAGGTGTAAGTTTCGCTTGCAATTTGGTCGCCGCTACCTACGCCGCCGTTGGGGTAGCTGACGAGGATAGGCACTTTCATACCGCCTTCGAAGGTGGTGTTTTTTCTGCCTCTCATATCACCGGTTACGCCCTCTCTGCCGGGACCGTTGTCCGAGGTGAACACGATGAGGGTGTTGTCGTAAAGCGAGCCGCTGCCGCTCGAATCCGGCGTGGATTTGAGATAGTTCAAAATATCGCCGAGATATTTGTCAAACTCCTCGATGCATTGCACGTAGGTGTCGTCGCTCGTGTTGCCCTTGCCCGTGCCGGAGTTGTCCGAATAGATTGGGAAGTGCGGCCACGGAGTCGTGTAGTATGCAAGGAATTTCTCGTCATTTTCAACTGAAGAAGAGATAAATTCGAGCATTTTTGCGGTGAGCAATCTCGTGCTTTCGGATTGGTCGAGGTTTTCTTTGTGAGTACGCACTTCTTGGGAGTGGAAGTTGCCTTGCTCGTCCACGTAGTCCTCAACCCAGTTGTACGGAGTCATATCGTTGACGTAATAGCTGCCGTAGAAGTAGTCGAAGCCTTGGTTTGTGGGCAAATATTGACCGTAGTCGCCGAGATTCCACTTGCCGATGCAGCCCGTGTTGTAGCCCGCCGCTTGCAATACTTCCGCAAAAGTGATTTCATCGCCCAAAATTCCGTCGACGTTGTTGAGGAACTGATAGGGATTGAGGAAGTGCGTAGGCGACCACGGATTGGATTGAATATCGCTTGGGAACACCACGTTGTCGAGGTATCCGCGCGAGGAGTATCTGCCCGTGAGGATGGAGAATCTCGAAGGAGAGCATACAGGGGATGCGGAATAGAAGTTGTCCATCATGATTCCGCCGTCCGCGATGGAGTCGATGTTGGGAGTGTTGATGGTTGCGTTTTTGGAGTCGGTCACCGTTCCGCTCGTTCCGTTTATTTTTGAGGAGAGATAGCTGTAAGCCGAGATATCGCTGTACGCCATATCGTCCATAAGAATGACGAGTACGTTGGGCTTGTCTTGCGTCGTGTATTTGTTTTTGACGCTTGCAAGATAGTCGTCGTGTCCCGCTTGCAAACTCTCAACGGTTGGACGGCAGCGCAAGTTCATAAAGAAAACGTACACTATCGCCGTGCCTACCATAAGGAAAGAGCATACCGCGCAAGTGATTTTGAGAGCGGTTTTCTTTGTGATAAACTTGTCGGACACATAAACCAGCGTCGCAAGCAACACGGGGAAGAGCACAAGCACCAAATTGTACCAAAGGTTTTTGCCGAAGCTCTCCGCGCCCCAGATGAGAAAGAACACGAAAAGACCGCATATGCACACCATATAGGCAATCCACATATACAGTCCGACGTTGCTCTTTGCAAGCACGCGCGCAAATATAAGTACGCCCGCAACTATTGCCAAAACGTTGGCGATAAGCGGCAAAAAGTTGTAGCCGGTGCACCACATTACGAGCATAAACGCCGAGCAAAGCGCAAGATAAACTATGTCGAAAATACGTTTTGACTTGTCGATATGCACAAACTTTTTGTCACTGACGGCATCGACGTCGATTGTGTCGCTTTGAATGTCGTTTTCAAATTCGTTCATATGTAAACCTCAATATTTATTTTTCGTATTTGTGCGGCATATGCCGATTGAAAGAGTGTTTTAGGCTCTCTTCCAAGATTTAAAGTTGAAGAGCAAGAGTATAGGCAAGATTTCGAGTCTTCCGAGCAACATATCGAAGCAAAGCACGAGTTTTGCAAATATCGAATAGCTTGCAAAGTTGCCCGTAGGACCGACCGCGCCGCTTCCGGGGCCTATGTTGTTGAAGCATGCAAGCACGGCGGAGAAGTTGGTCTCAAACGCGCTGTACTGACCGAAGTCGTTGTTTTCAATCGAGATGAGCATCACCGATACGAGTATGATGAACATGTAGATGATAAAGAAGCTCTTTACATTGCGAATGGTTGCATCGTCAACGGGTCTGCCGTCCATTTTTACGGTGTAGACGGAGCGTGGAGAGAGTGTCTTTTTCACGTTTATGACAGACGATTTCGAAAGCATAATGACGCGCGACACTTTAAGTCCGCCTGCCGTTGAGCCTGCGCAACCGCCTATGCACATCACCGCAAACAGAGTTATTCTTGAAAGCACCGGCCACGTCGTGTAGTCCGCAGTGCCGAATCCCGACGTGCTAATAAGCGACGATACGTTGAAAGAGGCGGCGCGAAGAGCCGTTGCAAAGTCGGTGTACGTGCCGGATGCCATAAGATTTGCAACGATTATTGCGATTGCGGAAACGAAAATGCCCAAAAACCAGAACACTTCTTCGTTTTTCAGAGCTTTGACAAAGTGTCCCACAAGCATAAGGAAATATACGTTGAAGTTTATGGAGAAAAGTGCCATAAACACCGTGAGCGTAACTTCGATACCGACGGAATTGTAGGCGGCTATGCTTGCCGCTTTTACGCTGAAACCGCCCGTGGAAGCCGTTGAAAACGCATGGCAGAAACTGTCGAAAACCGGCATTTTGAGCGCGCAGAGTATGCCTGCCAAAATGAACGTCATCACGATGTAGATTGCGTACAAGATGAGGGAAGTAAAGCGCAATTTGCTCACGATTTTGCCGAACGACGGCCCCGGTATTTCCGCTTTTGCAAGCGCGGTGGACATTTTGTCGTTTTGCGGAATAAACACGATGACGAAAACCAGCACGCCCATACCGCCGATAAACTGCGTGAGCGAACGCCAGAAAAGCAAGGATTTTGGCAGAGCTTCGACGTTTGTGAGTATGCTTGAACCCGTCGTGGTGTAGCCGGATATGGTTTCAAAAAGAGCGTCGATGTAGTTGGGAATATATCCGGATACACGGAAAGGAATGGCACTTACGAGCGCAATAAAAATCCAAAACAGAGCGCACATTGCAAAGCCGCTTGTGGAGCGCATGTCGCGTTTGGCTTTTGGGGGACGCACGATGATGCCTATCACGCCCATCAACAAACAAACGCCTATCGCTATGCCGAAAGCGAGTATAGTCGTATCCTCTCCGTAGCCTATTGCCATGAAGAGAGGGATGGACATCAATGCTCCGATTATGACGGCGATTTCGCCTAGAACGAATGCAAGCAAACGTAAATTCATAACACTTAGTTTTCGAGAATATCTCTCAAATCGTCAAGACCTTCTTCCAATGTGACGATGATGACGTTGTCGCCCTCTTTGATGACGTCTTGTCCTGAGGGGGTGATAAGCACTCCTTTGCGGATTATGCCCGCAACGAGCAAGTGCTTTTTGAGGTTGAGTTTTTGAATGGGTATATCGAAATTTTTGAAATTCGCTTTCGCTTCGAATTCCAAAATTTCGGTGGTGTCGTCAATGATGTGGAACATACGCTTGACGGTGCTGCCCGATTTGTTGCTCAAAAGACGCACGAAACGGATGATGTGGTCTGCGGTGGAGTTTTTTGTGGACACCGCGCTGTAAATTCCGCTCTTTTGCAACATATCGTAGTAGCCGAGTTGGTCGATTTTGGTGATGACTTTCGGCACGTTTTGAGAGGAGGCAAACATGCTCATTATGATGTTTTGCTCGTCGATATTGCCAAGCGCGACGAAAGCGTCGGTTGTGGAAATGTTTTCTTCTTTCAGAAGTTCCTGATCTGTGCCGTCGCCCAAAATGACGTCCGCTTTTCTGAAATCTTGCGAAAACATCCGAGCTTTTTGTTCGTTTTTCTCGATGAGTTTTGAGTGGATGCCGAGTTTGTCAAGCTCTTTGCAAAGATAATACGCAGTCGTCGAGCCTCCAACGATGATGACGTCTTTGGATTGCTTGTTCCAGCCAAGTTGCTTGAAAAACAGCGATATGTCTTTTGCCGTTGCGGTGAGGAAAAGTCTATCCTCCGCGCGAATGACGAAATCGCCGCCGGGGATAATTGCTTTTCCGTCGCGTTTTGCCGCACAAATAAGGACTTTTGCCTTGAATTTCGAGCTCAAATTTTTGAGTTCGAGTCCGACGAGGTCGCTTGTTTCGTCAACCCTAAATTCGACAAGCTCGACTTTTCCGTTTGAAAACTCGTTGACTTTGATTGCCGAGGGGAAGCGAAGCATACGGCTTATTTCAAGCGCGGCTTCGTATTGCGGATTGACCAAAAGGCTGATCCCCAAATTGTTTTCGTTGCCGAAAAGTTCAAGATATTCGGGCTTCGAAACGCGTGCAATCGTCTTTTTCGCACCGAGGCGTTTTGCGATGATGCAGCAAAGAATATTCAGTTCGTCATGGTTGGTCGCGCCGATAAAAAGCTCCGCGTACGCAACGTTTGCTTCTTTAAGCACGTCCGCGCTCGCACTGTTGCCTATGACGCCTTTTACGTCGAATTGGTTGACGGCTTTTTCGACTTTGTCGCCGTTGATGTCCACCACGACGACGTTGTGTCCCTCGTCCGCAAGTTCTTGCATAAGGGTTGTGCCGACTGCGCCCAAACCGCTGATAATAATGTCCATTGTGTTCCTCTTTGTTTGAGAATTATATTGATTATAACACTTATAATAAATAATAACAACTATAAAATTGCGCGTGCGCGCGAATATACTTTTCGTGTTGCGACTTAAAAACCTTTCGGAATTGCGAAATTTTGACGGGATTAAACCGCAAGATGCTCCCGATATTTGACCAACTCTATTGAAAACGGCATTATTGCGTGGTATAATATCGATATGAAAACGCGAATTTATATGACCAAAATGCACCAACAATGGACGTACGGCGAGCGCGAGGATCTTTTGCCGTATCTCGACGGCGAGGACGACGAGATTTTCGAGTATGCGATTGAAAATCGAAATTTCGCAATAATCCTCAAAAACGATATGACGTACGACGTTTGCGACACAGAGGACGAAGCGATTGAAAAAATCGCGTATATCTATCGCAATTATGCCGTGGTGCAAAACGACAAAGATTTGTGCTACATCGCGCGCGACGACACGGACAAACGATACAAAACGCCTGCCGACGCGCAAGCGGACGGCGTATTCGATTACGTGTACGTGCCGCGCGATATGTTTTTCCTCTCCAAGTTCGGCAAAATCATCGCTATCGGACACAGCGAGGACGAAATGCGCGAGAAAATGTACGAGCATTACAGGGCGAAATACACGTATTTGTATTGACTTGATTTTATCGCTTTTCGGCACGCAAGAAATCTGTTTGAACTTTGAATTGATTTTGCCTCAAAAGCACAAAAAAAAGCACACCGAGCGGTGTGCTTTTTGGTTTAGACAATTATCAGGCAAGGGTTGCGGTTTTGAGTTCGTATGTCATCATATTGGTGCTGCCGTCTTTTTTGAAAGGTTCCTCGATTTTGACAAGCACGTGTCTCATTGCCCAGCCGTTGAATAAAACGTCGCTTGCAGCATAATAGAGAGTTTGCGAAACGCCTGCGACTTCCGTTGCGCGCGAAACGTAGACTTTGTAGCATTCGATGCCGTTGTCGGAATATTTCTCACTCGAAGCGGTGTAGGGCGTTTTGACGTTGGTTTTGCCGTCCGCTTTCGTGGTGAGCGTTACCGAACCTGCTTCCGTTGCGGAAACGAGAGGCACGGAGAATGAGAACGCAAGCGAATCGCTGAACGTTGTAATGGTGCGCAACGCTTGATGGAATTCGTTGTTGTCGAAATAAGTCGTTCCGCCTGCTTCCACGCTGCCTTCGCTCTTTTCACCGTTTATGGTGCGAGTGTAGGAGAACTTTTTGCCGTCGTACGAACCGAAAAGACGGAAAGTTTCCTTTTCGCCGTCCTTTTGCACTCTGTACGAGTAGGCGGGCACCATGTAGCTTGAACCGTTGATGAGCTTGAAGTAGCAGCCCGTTTCGTACGTTTGCGTGCCGACGTTCAGCAAACCGTTGACCAAAATGCCTGCGGAAAGGTTTTCGAGATTGGTGTCGCTTGAACCGAAGTTTTCGATCTTTGCGCCTTCGCCGTACGCTTTGAGGGTGACTTTGTACGTCCCGTCGTAGCCTTCGATTTTGTTGCCGTCCGCGTCCTTTGCGAAGACGTCGTATTCGAAGCTCTCGCTGTTGTGGTCGCTCAAAATGTTGCGAAGCTGACCTTGCGTGGTTGCGGTGTTGTTGCAAGCCGTCATCGAAACGCAAGCAAGCGCGACGACAAGCACTATGGATATTGTAAGTATAACTTTTTTCATAATGTGTTTATTATAGCATAAAAATATATTCTCGCAATAAAAAACGGCTTGATTTTCTTCATTTAACCTTAAAATTTGAAAGAAACAAATAAAAATTGTTAATTTTTATTTGTTTTGCTAATGGGATTGAAACGGTACATAAAAGGTGATATACTCAAAATATGAAAATAATCACTTCAAACACGTCAAAAGGCGCATATCTCGGCGTTGTCGAGGTTTTGCGCAAAAACATGGACGGGACGGCAAAAAACGTCGTTATCGCGCCCGACAGATTCACCGCTTCGGTGGAGAGAGGTCTTATTTCCGCTCTCGGCATCGAAAGCACTTTCGGCATAGAAGTTATGTCTTTTACGCGCCTTGCAAACAAACTTATCGGCAACGACATCAAAAAGTGTCTGACACCCGAAGGCTCGGTTATGCTTATAGGCAAAGTTATATCCGACAGGCGCGACAAACTTTGTTATTACGACAAAGTCGCTCTCAAAGACGGCTTTGCAAGCGAACTTTACGCCGCTCTCACCGCAATACGCAACAGCGGTATTTCTAGCGAGCAGCTTATCGAGTCGGCAAAGAACGCAACCGCGTCCTTGAAGATGAAAACCAAAGACATAGCACTCATATACGAGGGGTATCTTGCCGCGCTCGAAGGCAAGCACAGCGACTCTTCGACGAGGCTTTACGCTCTTGCCGAGTTTTTGAAAACGAACCCGGACAAAATTGCCGCAACCAATTTTTACATCACCGACATATACGATTTTTCCGCACCCGAAACCGAAATTATAAAGAGCCTGGCAAACAACGCTCTTTCGCTCACCGTAGGTATAACCAGCGGATATAACAATCCCAACAGCCGCATATATCCCGACAGAGTCGCAAAAAGACTTGCTTCTCTTTGCGAGGGAAGAGTGCAAATCGAGAAAAACGACGAAGTTTTGCCCGCCTACAAAGACGCGATTTCAAAAAAACTTTTCGCATATATTTCCACCGACGCAAACGATAAAGCGGATTGCGAAGACAAGGTGATTTTGCGCTCGGCGAAGAATAGAAACGACGAGATTTTGCGCGTTGCCGTAGACGTCGCAAAAGGCGTGAGAGAGGGAAAAAGATACAAGGATTTCGAGGTGTTCGTCAGTGATCTTGACGCTTATGCGCAAGAGATAAAAACCGTTTTTTCCAGATATGACATTCCGTTCTTTATCGACAAAAAAGAGTTGCTTTCCGAGCAGGCGAAAGCAAGACTTATCCTTGAAACCATAGCTTGCGTGCGCACGGGATTCAGGCTTAACGAAGTGTGCGATTTGCTCAAAAATCCGCTCTTTGCAACATATTCCGAATACGGCTATGAGGGCGCGTATTTGTTTGAAAACTATTGCTTGAAATACAACGTCGAACACGTGCCGACAAAAAAAGAGGCTTGTTTCAAAAAGTGCGAAGAAAGAAAGACAATTAAGGGAAAAGAACAAAAAGGCGGTTTTATCAATGCAAAAATAGACGATAAAGACGTTGTTTTGGATAATTGCATCGAAAACGTTATTCCTGAGAGAGTGAGAAAAGAGTTGATAACTCTCGTAAAACCCGAAAGATTTGCCGGTGTGAAAAACGTAAAGGCTTTCGTTTTTGCAACCAAAGAGTTGCTGGAAACCCTTGCGCCGTGCTATGCAAAATACGTTGACCGCCTTGCAACCGAGAGCGAGTATTTCAGAAAGTGCGCCGAGCAAGTGGATTCAAAGCTGGAGGCGGTGTTCGAAGAGATAGAAGAAGTGTTGGATTACGACACGGATATCGCAGGCTTCGAAAGCGTGTTCAAGTCAATGATAAAGACGCTCAAAATCGCGCTTGTGCCTACGTATCTCGATTGTGTGTTTATAGGCGATACCGATTCAAGATTTTCGGGCAACGGAGATATTTACGTTCTCGGCGCAAACAGCGGAAAACTGCCCCCTCAAAGCAGTGGCGGCGTCGTGATAACGCACAAGGACGAGCAAACTTTGTCCGCTCTAGGAGTCGAGATAAATCCAAGCGAAAAACAGAAACTGCTCAACGGTATGTATTTCGTTTGCGACCTAATGAAAAAACCGCAAGGCAAACTTGCGGTGAGCTATCCCGACAGCGGCGACGGCGGCGCGCTTCGTCCCTCGACCGTTGTGTTCGAGCTTCAAAACATGCTTGAAAAAGACGGCAAACCTCTTCAAATCGAGAGGATTGATTTCGAGCATTTCGAAACCCTCGACGGCACGGATATGCAAAAAGCCGCCCTCGTGCTGTCTACTCAAAAGAGCTGCTTCAACGAAACTTTGAAAAACGGCGTGTCGGGAAGAGCGGACGCAAAGGATATCGACGTTTTCGGCTCGGCGTATTCGCTCGTGTCGGAGGAAGAAAAGAGCCTTATCGAAAAGTCGTTCGTTATCCCCGAAAAAATAAATTTGCCTGAAAAATCTTATTTTGTCGGGCGCACGAGCGTGAGTAGGCTCGAAACGTTTTTCGGGTGTCCGTACGCACATTATTTCAACTATATTCTGTCTTTGAGAAAGCGCAAAGACGGCACTTTCGAAGGCACGGAAAACGGCACGATTTTGCACTTCGTGCTTGAAAAGTTTTTCGGCGACGTGCGAGACGGCAAGATAAACGACAAGCAGGACGCGGCGCAAAAGGCAAGCGAGTATTTCGACCTTGCGATAAAGGAAAACCATTTTGAAGTGTTGCTCGAAAAAGCGGATACTGGCAGAATCCTCGCACGCCTCAAACAAGAGGGAATCACGCTTTGTCAAGACTTGTTCGACGTGCAAAAACGCTCCAAGTTTACTCCGTACTTGCTCGAAGCGAAGATAGGCGAGAGCGAGATAAAACCCATGTCGCTCGAATTCGACGGCAAAAATGTGGAACTCAAAGGCACGATAGACAGAGTGGACGTGCTCGGCGACAAGTTCGTCATCATCGATTACAAGACCTACAAGAGTGCGGATTTGCCCCTCAAAGAGCTTTATTGCGGACAAAAGATTCAGCTTTACGTGTATATGAGAGCGGTTGAAAAAAGCATAAACGCAACGCCTTGCGGAGTGTTTTATTTCCCGGTGTTTTCAAGTTTTACGGACGAGGATGGCAATCGCTACAAATACAAAGGGCAAGCGTGCGACAGTCGCGAAACGCTTGGTTTAATGGACGAAATGACGCTTTCAAATCCCGATTGTGCGATTGTACCGTACAAAACGGATAGAAAAGGCGAGAACTTAAATCCCGAAATTCACCTCTCGAAAGAGGGCTTCGATGCACTCGGCGACTATGCCGTCGCAATCGCGGGAGAGGGAGCAAGCAAGATTGCCGAAGGGTACATAAAGCCCTCGCCGCTCAAAGACAAATGCAAGCGTTGCGACTTTGCCGCAATATGCGCGTACAAGGGCGTTTGCGAAAGAAAATCGCCGAAAGTCAAAGGACTTGAAAGTTTTGTTTTAAACGGGGAGGAGAACGAAAATGAGTGAAAACAAGGTGACCGTATTCGGTAAAAACGCGGAAGAAAGACTTGAAATTTTGCGTGACGAAAAGGGCAATATTCTTCTCACCGACGATCAAAAAAGAGCCGTGCTCGAAAGAGGTCGCATTTTGGTGTCCGCATCGGCAGGCTCCGGCAAAACGTCCACGATGGTAAAGCGCATAATCGTGATGATATCGGAGGGCACAACGCTCAAAAATCTGTTGGTGCTCGTATATAACAACGCCGCTTCCGACGAACTTAAAGAGAAGTTACATCAGGAACTTTTTAAAGCGGCTTGCGCGTCTTCGGGTGAAAAGCGGGACAGATTCAGACAAGAAATCGATGAGCTTCCGTTTTGCCATATTTGCACGATACACGCATTTTGCCAGTCGCTCATACGCGAAAACTTCGACAAACTCGGCATATCTCCGACGTTCGACGTGCTTGACGAAACTCGCCACGCTTCTTATATGAATCGCGCGCTCGACGACGTGATTGCAACTTATACCGCAAGCGGCGACGAAACTTTTTGCGAGCTTGCCGACATTTTTTCGCAATCCAGAAAGGAAGAAAATTTGAAGAGCAATCTCATCAAATTTTACGGTCTTATCGAAATTCAGCCCGACGAAGAAGAGTTTGAAAGGTGCGTGAGCGAGTGCTACGATTCGTATGAAAACAGCAAATTTTTTGCAATATTGCAAGATTATTACAAGACGTTTTTCGCAAACGCCAAGAACGCGCTTTTGCCGATAAAAACGCAACTCGAAGTGCTTGCGCCAACCTCGAAATATTTGCAAAGCCTTGCCGTCGCGATATGTTTTTGCGACGAGCTTGAAAGCAAAAGCAAACTTTTCGATATGTGCACGCTTGCGAGCAAGTACGAAAAACCGCGCGCAACCGTCAGTCCGAAAGCGAGCGAGGAGGAGAAGTTGCTTGTCGGTTACGTCAAAGATTATCTCAAACAGTTTCACGACGCAATCGACGAAATGAAAGAGATTTGCAACAGGCAGGACTCTCTCGAATCCGCCCACGAGCAAAACGCAAAATACGTCAAAAAGCTGGTGGAAGTCGCTCAAACGTTCGCAAAAAAACTCGAAGAGCTCAAACAAGAGGACAACGTATTGTCTTTTGAGGATTTGCAGCACAAGGCGCTCGAATTGCTATCGCACGACGAATACGAGCTTTCGGGGGATTTCGACGCGGTGTTTGTGGACGAGTATCAGGACGTCAACCCCACGCAAGAGGCGATCATACGTAAGCTCGTCAAAGGCGAGTGCTTTATGGTCGGGGACGTCAAACAGAGTATATACGGTTTCCGACTTGCCGACCCTGCGATTTTTATATCCAGACAAAACGCCTACGAAGAGAGCGTAAAAGAGGGGACGAACGTTTATTTCAACCGCAATTTCAGAAGCGCGTACGGAATCCTCGATTTCGTCAACGGCGTGTTTGACAGCGCAATGACGAAGGCGAGTGCGGACGTCGACTACAAAAAGGACGCAAGATTCGAACTTAAAGACGTTGCGCCGGTGAAATTGGAAGGCGTATCTCCCGAAGGATACGTGCAGGTGCATCTTTTCGTAAAGCAAAAGAGCGAAAGCGTCCCGTCTTTCGGACTTTACGATATAGAAAAAGACGAGGGAGAAGAGGACGACGAGGCAAGTTCGCAAGAAGGCAACTTCATCGCAAGCGAAATCCAAAAGCTCGTCGGAAGAGCAAAGGGCGACGGAAAGTATATCGGTTACGGCGATATCGCGGTGTTGTTCCGCTCACGCTCGACGGGTGCGAAAGAAATCGTAAAAACTCTCAAATCGAAAGGAATACCCGTCAACGAAGGAGCGTTCGGCAAATCGGTTTCTTTGCCCGAAAGAGAGCTTGTGGCGTTTTTACGCGTGCTCGACAATCCCAGACAAGACATTCCTTTCGCAGGATATTTGTTGTCCTATTTCGGCGGCTACGACGAGAGCGAAGTTGCGTTGATCGCATCCGAAGACGGCGATTGCCTTTACGACAAGTTTTTGGCGGCGGCTCATTCGGATTCGTCCGTTGCGAAAAAAGCGAGAAATACGCTGAAAACACTCGAGAGATATAGACTCAAAGCGAGCTTTGAAAGCGTAAAAAACCTTATGAACGATATCGTCGGAGATTGCTGTTACGAGGCGTATCTCATGCGATCGGGAGAGGGAGACGTGTACGGGCTTAAAGCGTTTATGCAAAGTCCCGACGAGGACGATTCTCTCGGCAAATTCCTGCGCGATTACTGTGAAGCCGACGGCGGCGACAGAGGCGCGACGGGCGGCGACAGAGTGGTCATATCAACCTTCCACGGCTACAAGGGACTTGAAAATCCCGTCGTGTTCGTTGCGGACACCGCATTCGGATTCAATTACGAGGCGGGATCCGGCGATCTCATACTGACAGGCAAAGGCATGGGCGGCGACAAGTCTAACAACAAAGGACTTGTGGGTATGAATTCTTTCGATTTCGAAAACAAAACCAAAAATTCGCTCACGCTGTCCAAACTTGCAGTGGCAAAGTGTATAAAAGACAATCAGCTCAAAGAGGAAATAAGACTTTTTTACGTTGCGCTCACGCGCGCCAAACAGCTGATGTATATCACGGCAACCGTCAGCGAAACGAAGAGCGCGGGCTTCGGCGTAACGGCAAGACTGGGCGGCGCCGGATGCGATATCGATTTCATTTCAAACGCGGTTTTCGACGGCGCGGTGAAGTGTGTGCCCTTCCGCCATTACTCCGGCGACGAGGAGAATCGCAGCGTCAAAAACGAAAGGCTGCAACTTTTGCCGAACGATGAAATCGTGAGCGCGATAAAACAGGCGCAATCGTTCGAATATCCGTACAAACAAGCAACTTCGCTTGCGATGAAGTACAGCGTTTCCGCTCTCGACAGCATGGACGAAGATACCGTAAACTTGTTTGAAGATGCGGCGAAACGAGGCACTGCTTACCACAAAGTTATGCAATATATAGACTATTTCGCAAGCGGTTTAAGCGAGGTCGAAGAACAGATAAATTCGCTTGTAAAACGCAATATTCTCACAGCCGAAGAAAAAGCCGCGGTTGATGCAAAAGACATCGTCGCATGCCTTGAAAGCGGGATTATGCAGATTGCGCGCGAGGCGGAAAAGAAGGGTAGGTGCCATAGGGAACAAGCCTTTATGATGTACAAAAAGGCGAACGACGTATCCGACGATTTTTCAAGCGACGACAGAGTGTTGGTGCAAGGCGTAATCGACCTGTTTATCAACGACGAAAAGAAGATAATCGTCGATTTCAAAACTTCGTCGCTCAAAGACGAAAAAACGGTTGAAAAGTACAAAAAGCAACTTTATCTGTACAAATCGGCGGTTGAAAGCGCAATAGGCGCAAAAATCGATGAAATTTTGCTTTATTCTTTCGCAACCGGAAAGACGCTGAAAGTATAGGACTTGTTTGCATCGAATGATTGTAAAACGTGCGGTAGAAAAAGCAAAACCGCGTCTTGAAATAGAAAGACTTTTGTCTAAAACGGTAAACGCTTTGAAAGATAGAAAACGCTCTGCGATTTTGCCGGGCGTTTTTTCTTTTTGCGCACACGAGGAAAATTTTGATAAAAAAATTCATTTGTTTGAAAAATGTTCTTGATTTTTATGCGTGCGTTATGTATAATTATATAGATATTTCTTAAAGTTATCGACGCGCACATCGGTATCGAAACGGAGGATAATCGTGGAATTTTTCGAAGAGGCGTTTCATTGGCTTGCAGGAGTGTCCGAAAAACTTCCTGTCGTCGACATCAAAATGTTTTTCATCGTCGTACTGTCGGTGATTTCGGGCATTGGCGTCATAACTGCTTTCACGTTGCTCGGCTCTCATGCCCGCAAACTTTACGTTTCAAGCAAAAAAATCAGAAAATACCTTGCCAACGTCGATGCCGTTGACGACGACAACGTCAGCGATTTCACGGCGCATTGTTTCTCCAAAAAGACGCCGCAACAACTTCGCGACACATGGGTGCAATATCTCGGAGTGCGTTTCGGATACCCCAGCGATATAGTCAGCGACAGCGCCGTCTACGACAAGTTTGTCAAAAAGAACAAAGACGTGCGTTCGGGCGTGTTCCTCGCAATATCCCTTATACTGCTCGGCTTGTTTGCCTTTTGGGGTTACGGCACTTTGCAAGACGCGAAAATGGGCGTCGTACACCTTGCCGCTCTCGTGCTTATCGGCGTGATTTATCTCGTGCTCGTGATTCTTGCTCGCAAGCAAAATCAAAGATGTCTCGAAACTTTCGAGGCTATGCAAGAGGACCTCGACGCAAAGGTCAATCTCCAAATCGAAAGCAATTACGCAACCGATTCGTCGCCCCTTCAAGAGCTCAACGCTTTGGTTGAAGAAATCATTGCGCGCAACACCGCAAAGGCTGTCGATATCGACGAAAACGAGCAAACGCCCATCGAAGCTCTTATCGAGCAGAAAATGAAAGAACAGTCGGGAACGGAAGAGGACGAGCAAGAAAGCATCGACGAAATCATCAACGCTCAGGAAGAAGAGGCCGAAGAGATTGCCCAAGAGGAATCCGACCAAACTAAAACCGAAATCGAAGAAGGCGACCAAGAAGTTGCCGAACAACAGCATATAGACGAACTTTTGCAAGAGCAAGAGGAAGAAGTCGAACAAAAGGCAGAGGAAGAGGACGAGCAAACAGAGCAAGTCCTTGACGAACAGCTCGAACAAGAAGTCGTAGAACCGCAAGAAGCCGTTGAGGAGCAAGAGGAAATCGCGCCAGAAACCGAAGAAGAGCAAATCGACGAGCAAGAAGAAACCACTGCCGTTGAAGAAAGCGAACAATCCGAACCTGCCGAGCAAGAAGAAATCGAAGAACAAGAGCCTGTCGAAGAAGAGCCCGTTCAAGAGGACGAGCAAGTCGAAGAGCAAGCTCAAGAAGAAATAGTTGACGAGCAATCGGAAGAAGCCGAAGAGCCTCAAATCGAAGAAGCCGAAGAGCCTCAAATCGAAGAAGCCGATGAAGACAACTCCGAGGACGTAGAGGAAGAGAATACGGCAAGCGAAGAAACGGAAGCGTCCGAGGACGTTGACGACATCGAAGAGGACGAACAAACGGAAGAAGCCGTTGAAGAATCCACAACGGACAGTGCGGAAGAAGAAAACGTAGAAGATTCCGCCGAAGAGGACGTTGCGAGCGAAGAAGAGCAAAGCGAGGACGAGTCCGAAGAGGAACAATCGGAGACGGAAAGCGAAGAAATCCAAGAGGCGCAAGAGGACGAAGAACCCGAAGTGGTCTATGTCGTTGAAGGTGACGACGAGGATGATGACGAGCACGTCAAACCGGCAAAACTCGTCAAATTGCCCAATTTGGTGGACTATATGCTGTCAAAAAATATGCCCAAAGCGATGAAAATTCAAATCGCAACAATGCTTATAGGTACGTACAATAAGTTTAAGGACAGCAAAGAAGATCGCAAAATCGTCGTGTCTTGCCTTTCCAAAGTGATGCGCGATTTGCAAAGCAACAACTAAAAAATCGACGTCGGGAAAATTGTGAGCCGACGCAAAATATCAAGAATATCAATAAAACATTGCGAGGATTGTAAAGATGTTTGGTAAGAAGAAAAAGAAACTCGAAGCAGAACGCCGCGAAGAAGAATTGCGCTTGCAACAACAGCAAGAGCTTCAAAAGCAACAAGCCGATCAAGAGGCGGCAAAGAAGCAAGAAGACAAAATTTTCCTTGAAAGCGAACTCATCGATGACGACGAGGACGACAACGCACTCCCCAAAGAGTACGAAGCCATAGCCTATATTCTCAAACAAGAACAAGGCGATGACCTTGTTGCGCAGCCCGTTGACGACGAGTCCGCTCAATCCGAACAAGCAAGCGAAAGCGTAGAAGAAGTCAAAGACGAAGCACCGGCAGAGAAAACCGAGACAGAGGAAACCGCCGAAGAAACTCCCGCTCTCGAAGAAGTGAAAGAAGAGCCCTCTCAAGAGCAAGTCGAAGAGCAAGCTCAAGAAGAAACGGTTGACGAGCAAACGGAAGAAGCCGAAGAGCCTGCAGTGGAAGAGGTCGAACAAGAAGAGCCGCAAGAGAAAGCCGTTGCCGACGAAACTGCGAGCGAAGAGCAAAAAGAGGAAGTGGTTTACGTCATTGACGGTCCGAGCGAGGACGACGACGAAATCGTCAAGCCGGCAAAACTTGTCAAACTTCCCAACCTCGTCGATTATATGCTTGCTCAAAACATGTCCAAGCAAATGAAGATGAACATCGCAACGCTTTTGCTCAGCACGTACAACAAGTACAAGGACGTGCCGGCAGAAAAGAAGATTGTCATTCAATGCATGGCAAAGGTCATGAAGTCCCTCATTCAAGGCTGATAGAATATCGGTTTTGGCAAAAAAACGCAAAATTTTAAACGGAAGCGTAACGCTTCCGTTTTTATGTGGAAAAACGCAAAATAAAACACCATTCGCAAATGCGACGGACATTGCAATTAAAGTGGATAGAATACCGAAAAAAAGATAAAACGGTTGACAAATTTCAACGATATAAAACTATTCTTCGACAATAAAAAAATCGGCGGTTTGCCGATTTTTTTGTGTCGATTCGATTTTTCCAAAATCCGTATTATTTGAGCATTTTTTTCTTGATAAACACGATTATCAGCGCAATGCAAATAAGCACGTTTATGCCGACGACAACCCAGAACCCCCAAAGTTTGCCCTCGAAAGGAACGCCCGTGTTCATGCCCCAAAGTGCGGCGATCATTGCAGGGGTGTCAACCAAAAGCGTGAGGACGGTGAGCGTCTTCATGACGACGTTGAGGTTGTTGGAAATGATGGAAGCGTAGGTGTCCATCGTGCCGCTCAAAATGTCGCGGTAGATGTTTGACATTTCGATTGCCTGTCTGTTTTCGATAAGCACGTCGTCCCACAAATCGTCGTCTTCTTCGAAAAATTTGACAAGACGCGGGAACTTGTCGAGCACGGCGGTGTTCGCACGCAGAGAAGTGGAGAAGTAAACGAGGGACTTTTCAAGCGAAAGCATCTCGATAAGACCTTCGTTTTTCATCGCTTTTTCAAGCTCTGCTTGAACGCGTTGGCTCGCTCTGTCGATTTGTTTGAGGTATTGCAAGTATTTTTTTGCAATTACGTATTGAAGTTGAAGCACAAAACGAGTGCGCTTGTGGATGTTGAAATCCTTGACGTAGCGTCCTGCCATAAGGTCGTTGATTATGGACGTTTCGTTTAGGCAAACAGTAACGATTGTGCTTTCCGTTGTGATGCAGCCGAAAGGCAAGGTCGCGTAAGTGTAGCGGTCGTCGTCCTCCTCGGTGATAGGAATGTCGGTGACTGCCATGAGTATGTCGTCCTCTTTTTCGCAGTGAGCGCGCTCTTCGGAGTCCAGTGCCGCTTTGACATAGTCCTCGGGAATTTTGCATGAGGAACACACGAGCTCGATTTCTTTGTCGGTGGGGTTTGACATATGAATCCATTGCTCGGTGAAATCGTAGCCCTCGACGATAAGTTCGGGATCTACTTCGATGACGGATTTGTTGACTTTTTTGTAGACTTGGATCATTTTGTCCTCCTGGGGCATAGCAATACGCGCCACGCAGGAGAACCTAAAGCGTGTGCGTATTAGTGGAGTTGTTGACTACTTCGTGGGTCAGCGTCCATAAAAGTTGCACCTCTAAAAAATTTGATAAACAAAGTGTAACAAAAAAAAACGGCGGGCGCAACTCATTTTGGAAATTAGAAAAAGAAAAATTTTGCGTTTTGCGCTCGATTATGGAAAATAATATACACATATAAAATATTTCTGCAACATTATAAAACTTCTTGCAAAAAAAAGCGTTTTTTGTTATCATAGTCAATGAATATAAAGAAATCTTTTAGGAGGAATTCTAAATGGGCAAAAAATACGTTTATCAGTTTGCCGAAGGCAATGCAAAAATGCGTGAACTTCTCGGCGGCAAGGGCGCAAACCTCGCAGAAATGACCAACATCGGTCTTCCTGTTCCTTACGGTTTCACTATTACGACCGAAGCATGCACTCAATACTATGAGGACGGCAGACAAATCAACGACGACATCAAAGCGGAAATCATGGAAAACATCACCAAGCTCGAAGAAAAAGCGGGCATGAAATTCGGTGACAAAGAAAATCCGCTTCTCGTTTCCGTTCGTTCGGGCGCAAGAGCGTCCATGCCCGGTATGATGGACACAATCCTCAACCTCGGTCTCAACGACGACGTTGTGGAAGTTTTGGCAAAGAAATCCGGCAATCCCAGATGGGCTTGGGACTGCTACAGACGTTTCATTCAAATGTTCTCCGACGTCGTTATGGAAGTCGGCAAGAAGTACTTCGAAGCTCTCATTGACGAACTCAAAGAGAAAAAAGGCGTCACCTATGACGTCGAACTCACCGCAGACGACCTCAAAGAACTCGCAGGCAAGTTCAAAGCAGAGTATCAAGCAAAGATCGGCAAACCTTTCCCGTCCGATCCCAAGGAACAACTCTTCGAAGCAATCAAAGCGGTTTTCCGCAGCTGGGACAATCCCCGCGCAAACATCTACCGTATGGATCACGACATTCCGTACAGCTGGGGCACGGCAGTCAACGTCCAAATGATGGCATTCGGCAACATGGGCGACGATTGCGGCACGGGTGTTGCTTTCACGCGTAACCCCGCAACCGGCGAACCCGGTCTTATGGGTGAGTTCCTTATGAACGCACAAGGCGAAGATGTCGTCGCGGGTGTCCGCACCCCGATGCCCATTTCTCAAATGGCAGAAGTTCTTCCCGAAGTGTACGAGCAATTCCAAGACGTTTGCAAGATTTTGGAAAATCACTATAGAGATATGCAAGATATGGAGTTCACCATTCAACAAAAGAAACTCTATATGCTTCAAACCAGAAACGGTAAACGTACCGCAGCGGCTGCAATCCGCATCGCTTGCGACCTCATCGACGAGGGTATGATCACCGAGCAAGAAGCACTCCTCCAAATCGACGCAAAGACTCTCGATATGTTGCTCCATCCGCAATTTGACGCAAAGGCACTCAAAGAAGCGGACAAAGCAGACATCGTCGGCAAAGGTATTGCGGCATCTCCGGGTGCTGCGGCAGGCACGATCGTTTTCACGGCTGAAGACGCAGTCAAAGAAGGCAAGGCAGGCAAGAAAGTCGTCCTCGTCAGACTCGAAACTTCTCCCGAAGACATCGAAGGTATGAAATATGCACAAGGCATCCTCACCGTTCGCGGCGGTCAAACTTCTCACGCGGCGGTTGTTGCTCGCGGAATGGGAACCTGCTGTGTTTCCGGTTGCGGCGACATCAAGATGCACGAAGAAGAAAAATATTTTGAACTCGCAGGCAAGATCTTCCGCGAAGGCGACGGCCTTTCCCTCGACGGCTCGACGGGCAACATCTACGACACGATCATCAAGACCGTTCCCGCAGATCCCAACAGCGGTTATTTCGGAAGAATCATGAAGCTCGCAGACAAGTATAAAGCACTTGGCGTTCGCACCAACGCTGATACTCCCCAAGACGCACAAAGAGCTGCAGAACTCGGCGCACAAGGCATCGGTCTTGTCCGTACCGAGCACATGTTCTTCGGCCCAGGCAGAATCGACAAATTCCGTGAAATGATTTGCTCCGAAACCGTTGAAGAGCGTGTCAAAGCACTCGACGCAATCGAGCCTATGCAACAAGCAGACTTCGAAGGCCTCATGGAAGCTCTCAAAGGTATGCCCGTAACCATTCGTTTCTTGGATCCTCCGCTCCATGAGTTCGTTCCCACAGAAGAAAAGGATATCGAAGCTCTTGCAAAAGCAAAAGGCAAATCCGTTTCCGAAATTAAGATTCTTTGCGACAGCTTGCATGAATTCAACCCGATGATGGGTCACAGAGGATGCCGTTTGGCAGTCACTTATCCCGAAATCGCGGTTATGCAAACCAAAGCGGTCATCAAGGCGGCTATCAACGTCCAAAAACGTCATCCCGATTGGAACGTTATGCCCGAAATCATGATCCCGCTCGTCGGCGAAGTCAAAGAGCTTAAATACTGCAAGAAGACCGTTGTCGAAACAGCAGACGCAGTCATCAAAGAAAGCGGCGTTGACCTCAAATACGAAGTCGGCACCATGATCGAAATCCCCAGAGCGGCTCTCACAGCGGACGAAATCGCAACAGAGGCAGACTTCTTCTGCTTCGGTACGAACGACCTCACGCAAATGACGTTCGGTTTCAGCCGCGACGACGCAGGCAAGTTCTTGCCCAGCTACTATCAAGCAAAGATTTACGAGTCCGATCCGTTCGCACGTCTCGACACAGTAGGCGTCGGCAAGCTCATGAAGATGGCAGTCACACTCGGCAGAGGCGCAAACAGCCATTTGCATTGCGGTATCTGCGGCGAACACGGCGGAGATCCTTCCTCCATCGAATTCTGCCACGCAATCGGTCTTGACTACGTGTCTTGCTCCCCCTTCAGAGTGCCTATCGCACGCCTTGCAGCAGCGCAAGCAAACATCAAGAACCCGAGAAAGTAATTTAATTACACGAAACAACGAAGCAGCCGTCATTACGACGGCTGTTTTCATACAAGCAGATAAAAGCAGCAGCGCAAGCAAACATCACGGGTGTCAGTGAAGAGGAAAGACGGTATCTGCATCGCTTTCTCGACCTCGTTCCCGACAGCGACGGCTGCGTGCACGGCGACCTCAATATCAACAATATCATGGTGCAAGACGGCGAGTGTTGCCTTATAGACATGGGCGAGTTGTCCACGGGCATCGCAATGTTCGATTTTTCGAGAATCTTGTTCTCTATGGTCTACGCCAATTCCGCTCCCGGCGAGTACAACGGTTTCTACAAAATGCAATCGGACTATGCGTTTTGTCGGTTTTCGGTTGCTATTGACATTATAGAAGATGTTATTGTATAATTAAATTATTAAAGAACATTTTAACATATTGACAATATAATAGCATATGTATCGAAACAATCAAAATCTCAAACACAACAAAACAATGGAGAAAAACAGTATAACCGAAAATGATATAAGAGCCACATTATCGGGAGGAAAGAATATTTCGAAACCAAAGTTTATCGTTTTGTTAATTTTGCTTTGTATTTGCTTTTTGGGTATACTAGCAAGTGGGGTTATGATAATTATTAATTCAGAGAGAATTGCGGAAATTGTAATTTATGCATTAATAATACTCGCTGTTTTGTTTTTATATATGTATCCAATTTATACAGTAGTGAATCACAAGAAAAAAATCAGGTTATGGCTTGCCGATGCCGTACTACTTGACGCATATTGTTATAGATCGTTTGACGATCCCAGTATAATGAATATGCGCTGGTCTGCCGTCAATCAAAATGATAACATGAGAAGGAATTCATTTGGCGCAAAGATTTCGGTATCGTTTTTTTATGACAATCAACAATTTGTGCGAAGAAGCGGTTCAAAAAAACAAAATACGTTTCTATATCAGATCGACGGATATAATGCGGTTTATAAGAAATATGTCGATCGAAATATAAAAATTTTGTATAGCCCTCGATATGACGAAGTTATGATTCCCGAACAATAGAAAGCACTCTTAACTTATTCCGTGCCGGTTGGTACGGATTTTTTAATAATTTAATCGGTGTTGAAAAACAAGCGTTTTGACAACAAGCGGATGTATTCATGAGTTGTTTTTGCCAAGTTGAAACTTTGTGTTGCTAAAAGCGGCGGTTGAGGGTATAATCACTTGTCGATGCGCAATCTATTTGCGTTTATACAAAGAAAACTTCAAAACACAAGGAGATTTTGGATATGGATTGGCAACAAGTGTGGCAAACAGTGCAAAATTGGCTTACGAACACCGGCATCAAATTGCTTATTGCGATTGTGATTATGATAGTGTCGTTTGCTCTTATCAATTGGCTGAGCAAAAAGATTGCAAAGCGTGCGGACAAGAAAGTCGCGGAAAACAAGAAGATTGACAAAACAATCTACAAAACCGTCAGTTACGTGGTAAAAGTGGGACTTAAAGTGCTTGTTGTGTTGGGACTTATAAGTTATGTGGGTATCGACACGAGCGCAATTACGGCGCTTATCGCTTCGTTGGGCGTCGGTATCGGTCTTGCAATCAACGGTACACTCTCAAACTTTGCGGGTGGCGTGCTTATCCTCATCACAAGACCTTTCAAGAACGACGACTACATTCAGGCATGCGGATATGAGGGGACAGTCGAGGATATTCGCATTTGCCACACCAGGCTTCGCACAACGGACAACAAGGTCGTGTATCTGCCAAACGGTAAACTTTCCACCAGTGAAGTCGTAAATTTCTCCGAAAAAGATTTGCGCAGAGTGGACCTCAAATTTTCAATATCCTATTCGGATGACTTTGAAAAAGCAAAAACCATAATCAGAAAAGTCTGCGATGCCAACGAGCTTGTTCTCAAAGATCCCGAACCGTCCGTTCGCGTGTCGGCACAAAGTTCGAGCAGCATTGACATTTCCGCAAAAGTATGGTGCAAAAACGCCGACTATTGGACGGTCAATTTCGATATGATTGAAAACGTGAAGAAAGCGTTTGACGAAAACGGAATAACGATACCGTTCAACCAACTCGACGTACACGTCGTCAGCGACGCAACGACAAAAAGCGATGACGCCGTCGCATAATTGTGCCTAAGGCACGGTTTATTACACGTTAGTTATAGCAATATTTGCGCTGTGCGCAAGTGAGATAAGCTCGCATTGCAGAGCGATATGGTGTGCTTTGCACGCAGTTGCGGAAGATTGCAAAAAAACAAACGCGCCGTTTCGGTGCGCGTTTGTTTTTATACAAGTTGAAAATCATACAAGTTAAAAATCGCAAGCGTTTTACATAACTTGCAAAACGAAAAATTTCAAGTATTGCGTTTCTTCGGCGCAGAGAAGTGACGGATGGTCGGGTGCTTGCGATTTTATCTCAACCGTGCGTACGATTTTGCCGCTTTCTTTCGCGCTTTCCACAAGCATTTTTTCAAATAGAGGGAAGGTCATATAATGCGAGCACGACGAGGATATGAGGTATCCGCCGCTTTTGACGAGTTTCATTCCCAGAACGTTGATGTCTTTATATCCTCGGTATGCGTCCTTGACTTCGCTTGCGCTCTTGCAGAATGCGGGAGGATCGAGAATGACGAGATCGAATTTTTCGCCCTCGTTTTTGTACGCACGCAAAACTTCGAAGACGTCGCCGCACTTTGTCGCGATATTGGTTATGCCGTTGAGGCGCGCGTTTTCTTCGACGTTTGAAAGAGCGGTTTTCGAGATGTCGCAAGCGACGACTTCGTCTGCAGACAGTGCACAGTTCAGAGAAAAACCGCCGCTGTTGCAAAAACAGTCCAAAACTCTGCCTTTTGCGTATCTGCGCGCGGCAAATCTGTTTTCTTTTTGGTCGAGAAAATATCCCGTTTTTTGTCCGTTTTTCACGTCGACGGACATTTTCAGTCCGTTTTCGTCTGCGACGATTTTGTCGGGAACTTCGCCGTACAAAACGCCCGTGCGCTCTTCAAGTCCTTCTTTTTGACGGACGGCAACGTCGCTGCGCTCGTATATGCCTTTCGGATTGAAAACTTTGACGAGGCAATTCACGATTTTGTCCTTTTGCTTGTCTGTTCCCAGCGATAGAAACTGACAGACAAGATAGTCGGAATATTTGTCAACGATGAGGGCAGGCAAATTGTCCGCTTCGGCAAAGATCGCGCGATAACAGTTGTCATAGCCCAAAGCGGTGCGAGAAGCTTTTGCTTTGGTTATGCGCTCGATATAAAGGTTTTCGTCGTCGATTTGATTTTCGTCGCGAATGAATATGCGGACTAGAATTTTTGAAAGGTGGTTAATATAGCCTTTGCCGATAAATTTTCCGTCGTAGGAGCAAACGGTTGCCAAAGAACCGTTTTTATCCTTGCCTTCGATGCGCGCGACTTCGTTTGCGTACACCCAACTGTGCCCTTGAAGCACGCGTTTTTCCTCGCCTTTTTTGAGATATACCGTGTATGGCATAAAGTACCTCGCAGTGTTGATGCGTCAATTATAGTTTTTTGCAGCGTAAAAGTCAATAAAGACGGGATAGGGCAAAACCCGAATTTTATTGTTAGAAATGGCGAAAATCGCTTACATAAAAGAAAAATTTGTGCTACTATATGCAAAAACAATTGAATATCAAACGAAGATCGTGTTGCATTGTGCGTAAATCCGGATTGTAGTGATTTGCCGTGCGACGCGATTTTTTTTGTTGCTCGGCAAAAAGGAGAGAAATGGAAGGAGAAAAACAAAATAAAATGGCGGTTATGTCGGTCAAAAAACTGATATGGGCGATGGGACTTCCCATGATTGTATCCATGGTGCTTCAAGCGTTGTACAACGTGGTGGACAGTGTGTTTGTGGCAAACATTTCCGAAGTCGGTGCGATTGCCAATCAGGCACTCACGCTTGCGTTTCCCGTTCAGATTATGATGATTGCAATAGGCGTCGGCACGGGTATAGGAATAAACGCCTGTCTTTCGAAGAGTCTCGGAGAAAAGGATTCAGAGAGAGTGAACAAAACGGCGGGCAACGGAATTTTCCTCGCACTCGTGATATATGCGGTGTTTTTGATTTTCGGCTTGTTTTTGTCAAGGTGGTTTATATCCCTCTTCTCAAAGGACGGAACCGTAATCGAAATGGGTTCTGTATATCTCAAAATATGCTGCTGTTTATCGCTCGGTTCGATCGGGTACACCGTGTACGAGAGATTTTTGCAAGCGACGGGAAAAACCATGTTTTCTACGATAGCGCAGGTTGCGGGTGCGGTGACCAACATCGTGTTGGATTACGTTTTTATTTTTCCGCTCGGAATGGGAGTTGCAGGTGCGGCGTGGGCTACGGTAATCGGTCAGTTCGTGTCGTTGTTTATAGCAATAGGATTTCATTATTTCACAAACAAGGAAATCAGCGGACACCCCAAGTATATGAAGCCGTCGTGGATAATCATAAAAAACATCTATCAGATCGGCATATCGGCGGCGATTATGCAAGCTATGTTGTCGGTGATGATGGCGGGCATGAACGCCATTCTGGGCGCTGCGAAAGCAAACGTAACCATACTTGTCGGCTCGTTCGGAATCTACTACAAAATCCAACAAATCGCTTTGTTTTCCGCATTCGGATTGTCGAATACGATTATAAGCGTTCTGTCTTTCAATTACGGAATGCAGGACAAGAAGAGAGTGCAAGAAGTTATAAAGCACGGCATTGCGGACACGCTTATCGTCACGCTTGCGATTGCGGTGCTGTTCGAGTGTATAGCCAATCCGCTTTCAAGACTGTTTGCGATTTCGCAGGACGCATCGAGCGAACTTATATCCGTGTGCGAAACAGCAACGAGGATAGGCGCGGCAAGTTTCGTATTTATGGGCTTTACGGTGGCGGTGCAAGGAGTTTTGCAGGCGTTCGGATATGCGATAAAACCGCTTATTCTTTCGATGTTGCGTCTTGCGGTATTTGTATTCCCGACGGCATACGTCTTTACGCTGTTTGACGGCGTTACTCAAAACGTATGGTGGACGTTCCTGATAGCCGAATTGCTCACCGACGTCGTTTCGTTTGTGTTTTTGAGGATTGCGATAAAGAAAAAGGTGAACGCCATAGACGACGAGCAAGATGCGATTCCGATGCAAAACGACGAAGTCAAACGAGAGAAAAATCGGGCGTAAGGTCGGTTTTTTTGAAAAAGCGTATTGACGAATATACCGAAATGGCGGATAATAAAATAAAGAAAAACGTGGCGTTTTCGCTCGGAAGGAGGGCATATGAACACGATTATCACAATATCAAGAGAGTACGGCAGCGGCGGAAGGTTTGTGGGCAAATTGCTTGCGGACGAGCTGGGTATTCCATTTTACGACAAGGAAATCATTGCGATGGCGTCCGAGGATTCGGGCTTTGCGCAAGAGTTTATCAAAGAAAACGAACAGAAGATGAAAGGTTTGTCATCCGTTGCGTTTACGGCAGGCATGTGGGGCGGAAATCTCGTCTCCAACTTCGAAAACGTCGAATCGAAGATTTACGCATGCGAAGCGGACGCAATAGAGAAAATCGCAAAACAAGGCGCGTGCGTCATCGTAGGTCGTTGCGCCGATTACGTGCTCAAAGACAAGTGCAAATGCCTCAACGTGTTTATCCACGCGGATATGCCGTCGAGGGTGGAGCGCGTCATAAAAGTGTTCAAGCGCACCGACGACCAAAAGAAAGCCGAACGCATGATCAAAGAAAACGACCGCATGAGAGCAAGACACTATCGCTATTACACCGACAGCGAGTGGGGAGATGCCAAAAACTATCATATCACCCTCAATACGTCGGCGATCGGAGTGGAAAACTGTGCCAAAATTCTCAAAGAAGCGTATTTGAGATTCGACGAGCAGGAATAAACGAAAAGGACAAAATAAAGGCATATGTACAAAACATATAGAGTGGAAGAGCTTGAAAATCCGTCGCAGTATGCATGGTTCCGCACCTTTGCAAATCCGTGTTACGGCATGAACGTCAAAGTTGACGTAAGCGAAGTCGTAAGAATTTCAAAGGAACGCGGGACGAGTTTTTTTGCCAATACGCTCTATCTCGTCACAAAGGCACTCAACTCCGTGCCCGAAATGCGTATGCGCGAGGTTGGAGGCGAAATCCGTTTGTACGATGTGATAAATCCCACTTTCACCGTGATGACGGATTCGGGCAGATTTGCAAATGCCGGCTTCAAAATGATAGACGATTATCAGGGCTTTTACAACGAAACGCGAAGAATAATCGAGGAGAAAAAATCGCAAACGTCCTTTGACGATCAATACAACGACGCAAGCGGTTTCGACGGTTATTATATCACTTGTTTGCCGTGGATAAGCGTGGAATCTTTTTCGCATCCACTTCCCGACAACAACTACGAATCCTCTTCGTGCGCAAGAGTATGTTGGGACAAATATCGCGAGGAAAACGGCAAATGCGTCATGCTTTTGAACATAACGGTCAACCATTGCTTTGTGGACGGCAAGCGTCTTTCTGATGTGTTCAAGACGGTGCAAACAAACTTCGACGATGCCGAAAATCTGCTTAAATAAGACGGCGAAAAACCAATAAAAACGCCCCGAAATCGAGGGCGTTTTTTCATTGTAAGGCAACCTATTTGTCTATTGCAAAGTATGAAATAGTTATTGTGGACGGCGCGAAAGACAAATCCCCTGCAAAAGCCGGTGAAACTATTACTATAACCGCAAATCCTGCACCGACAGGAAAAGTCTTTGACAAATGGACTTGCGAAACGGCAGGCGTAACCATTGAGTTTGCAAGTGCGACAAGTTCTACGACAACCTTTGAAATGCCTGCAAGCAACATTAAGATTCAAGCGCATTTCAGAGCTGTTGACTCCAAACCGTCCGTTGAAATCAAAGTCAACGGCGGAACGGGCGCAGGAGTTGTTAAAAAAGGTGAAAGCATAACCGTTACCGCAAACGAGCCGGCAGAAGGCAAAGTGTTCACAGGCTGGCAGGACGAAAGCGGAAAAATCGTCAGCACCCAAAAGGAATACACCTTTACGGTGGCGGAAGGAACAACTCTCACTGCCGTGTATGAGGATGCTCCCGTAGCAAAGGACGGACTTTCGGGCGGACAGATTGCAGGTATCGTAATCGGTTCGGTTCTGCTTGCGGGAATCGGCGGATTTGCAATCTTCTGGTTTGCAGTCAAGAAAAAGACTTTTGCGGACTTGGGCATAGCTTTGAAGAAAGGCTTTACCGCAATCGGCAACTTCTTCAAAAATCTCGGAGCAAAAATCAAAGCACTATTTACCAAAAAGAAATAAGATGATATAATAACAACGAGCCGTTCGTAGTCAATGCGGACGGCTTCGACAGGTATATCGGCTTTTGCCGAACTGTCTACTCATAGGAGTATTTATGAAAGCAATAAAAGGACTTATTATCACCCTCGTCGTCATCGTCGCACTTGTGGGTGTAACGATCATCGGCGGATATATTTACGTTCGCTCAACTTACGGAATAGATTTGTTCAGAACCGCAGGTCAACTCAAAACGCTGTCGCAAACACCCGACGAAAAAACTCTTTGTCCCAATGCGTTTTCCGCAAACGATATGGCGGACGTCAAGACGGCTATGGACAAAAACCTCAACGGACTCATCTCGTATAACGAGGGGGAAGGGTACGAGGGCTACAAGGTGGACTTTTCCGCAATAACGTCCCCGATGCCGTTTGCGGACGATATCGTGTTTTCATCCAAGCAGGCAGGCGCACTAGCTAAAACCATTTTCTTCGGTCAAACGGGCGGTGTGGTCAAAATCGGTGAAAAAGAATTGTCCGTAAGGCTCGTACAAATGGATTTTGCAAACGTTTCCGAGAACGGCAGCGCGGACTTCAACGTGGTGGCAAAAGTCAATCTTAAACCGTTTAAGGACGAAATGAACGACTTTCCGTTCTCGCTTTTCAAAAAGTACGTGCCGGACGAACTCTACGTGTCTTCAACCGTGAGAGTGGAAAAGACCGACGATAAAATGGGCTACTCCGTCGCGCATAAGGAACTCAAACTCAACAATCTTTCGGCGGACGATACGGACGATTTGTTCCACACGCTCGACGCCGTGCTCAAAATCGGCAGTGCGGAAAATATGAATTTGCAAATCGGCACGACGGCAGTCAACGCTCTCATCGGCAACTCCGACAACGCAGGCTTTGCCTATTCGCTGCAAGCCCTCGGCAAAACCACTTTCAAATTCACCTCCGCCGACGGCGGCAGCATAGTCATTGCTTGATTTTCAGAGCATATCTTGCCTCGCTTTATAAGGCGGATTTAACATATGAGTGTACAATATGATTAGATTTTCTTTTAGTACAACAAAAAAACGATTGCCTATCACGCAATCGTTTTTTTGTTATTTGAATGATTGATTTATTCGGCGTCTTTGAGGGATTGTTCGTATTCTTCAATCAAGCCGAGGAAGTATGCGTCGTAGTCTTCGGGGGCGACTTCGGGATAGTTGAACCAACATAATCGTTCTTCGACGTCAACGACCTCGCCGCTTACGGTCACTTGAACGGGGCGGGTGGGAAGTCCGCTCGTAAGGTCGTATTCGACGTCGCCGATGGTCATTTTGACGGGTTTATTCGTTTCTTGGTCGCGAGTGAAGGACACTGCAATGTTCTTTTCGACGACGGGTATTTTGTCCTCTTTCAACGCATAATAGAGCGTTGCGGTGCATTTTGCGGAATCTACGGCGTAGTATTTGTAAATGTATTTGCTAAAATTCTTTTGCAAGTTGTTTGTGATTTCCGCATAATACGTCGAGTTGTATTGATACAAATCATAGTCGAACACGGGCAATTCGCCGTAGGCTTCCTTCACTGTCGAAAGGTCGGTTTTGTCGCTTACCTTGTTGAACCGGACGTCGTACGCGTCAATGATTTTGCTTGCGGACGGCCAGCGCGAAATCAGTGCGATTCTATCTCTCGAATCGACGTTGAAAGTCTTGCCGTTTACGCCTTCGCCGAGGATATAGCTTATCAACGTAACTTGGTTTTCGTCGTTCAAAGTGTATTCGAGTTTGACTTTTCGCGCGCAGAGCGGAGTGTCGTTGTCCTTGTATATGTAGTAACCGTAATCTTCGCCGGTGAGGACGATATACGCTTCTCGTCCGTACGTTGCAATGTTGTCAACGGTTTCCTGTTCGTACTGGGTGCGAGTGTCGACGACAAGTTTGTACGTGCCGACTATATTTTCCATCTTGTCGGGGTTACAGGCGACCAAAACGGTTGAGAACGTCAAGGCGATTATAAGAATCCCGACAAGCAGCAATGCTTTCTTTTTCATAATAAACCTCCAATTTATCCTTTATATTTTATCATATAGGACATAAATGTCAACTTTGTGCATTTTCGCACAAGTTTTGCGGGCAAAAATCGAATACGATTGTACAAAAAAATCGTTTGCACCTTGTCAAAGCGCAGAATGGATATTATAATATCAATATCTCATACGCAGGAGAAAAGTTATGTTGCTTACAACAATGATTATTCGCACTCTTCTTTGCAGGCCGAAAGAAATCGACGCAGGGGAGTACAAAGCAAGAGAGTTCGACAAAGATCTCATAGCGCGCCATCTTTCGGAGGCCGTTCAAATCCCGACTGTGTCTATGGTCGGCGAATTTGAGGGCGTAGATCAGCCTTTTTACGACTATCACGCTTGGCTTGAGAAAACTTATCCGCTCGTTCACAAGACGGCTCAAAAAACCGTTATAAACAATTACAGCCTTGTTTATCGTTTCAAAGGCAAAGATTCGTCTTTGCTTCCAGGCGCGTTTTTGGCACACCAAGACGTCGTACCCGCTCCCAAAGAGGGCTGGGATTACGAACCGTTCGGCGGCACGATAGACGATGGATTCATTTGGGGACGCGGAACGCAGGATATGAAAGGTACGATGATTTCCCTTCTCGAAGCAACGGAAAAATTGCTCTCGGAAGGGTGGCAACCTCAGCGTGACGTGTATTTCTGCTTCGGCCATGACGAAGAGGCTTGGACGGAAGAGGGCGCGGCACATATCTGCGATTGGTTTAAACGGCAAAATATCCGCCTCGAATACATAGTTGACGAGGGCGGCACGATTATCGACGGCAAAATGATAGGTGAGGACAAACTTTTCGGCCTTATCGCAACGTGCGAAAAGGGCAATATGAACATGACGCTCACCGTCGAGAAAGCGGGCGGTCACGCATCCAATCCCTCAAAACCGTCTGCGGCGGCTATCATGGGCAAGGCACTCGTAAAACTCGACAAGCATCCCATGCCTAGCAAGTGGACGCCTGCGACAAAGCAAACGTTCAAGCTCATCGCTCCTCACGTCAAATTCCCGTTTAGATTCATACTCGTCAACAGAGATATTTTGAGCCCGCTGCTCAAATTCGTGTTCAAAAAAATTCCTCTTACCAACTCGCTCATTTCAACGACGTTTGCGCAAACAATGTTGCACGGAAGCGACGCGGAAAACGTAATTCCGCCCAAGGTTACGGCAAATATAAACACGCGTATCATCACGGGCGTGAGCAGCGACGAAGTGCTTGAATACACTCAAAAACTTCTCGGCAAAAACGTCAAGGTGGAAAGGCACGGCAAGGGCACGGAAGCGACCGCCGTTTCGCCCATCGACGTCAAACCGTGGCACGATCTCAACGTCGCAATCAAGCAAATATTCCCGACGATGGTCACCGCTCCGTATATGTTTATCGCAAACAGCGACAGCCGCTATTACGGCGACGTGTGCGACAACATCTACCGTTTTACGCCCTTCCTTATGACGCTCGACGATCAAAAACGCATCCACGCAATCAACGAGCGCGTGAGCATCGACGCAATGGAAACCGCAACGAAGTTCTTTGCACAATGTCTTGAAGTGATGAACAAGTAATTTTGTTGCATCTAACGCACCTAATTTCAAAAAACAGTCGCAATAAACGGCTGTTTTTTATCTAAATTATCGAAATCGAGTTGATTTTTGAATACAATGTGATATAATCATTGCGCCAAGGCGGTTTTGATTGTCCGCTTTCGGGGGTGTTCTGGATTCGACATTCGGTCTGATACGGGATAAGCACGTCGTAGGCTCGGCTACGTTAAAACGGAACGTTAAAATTAAACGCAAAAAACAATCAAAAGAGCTCCTCTATGGAGTTCGCTCTTGCTGCGTAATTTAGTCAGCACGTCGACCTGAGGTTTTCTGTTCCCTCAGCAATCGGCGTCAGAAAAACAGACAACGCAATCCGATTTCTCGGTAGGATTGTTGTTATCACGAGATCATCGAAGCAAGGTTTGTAGGTGAACCGAAGCAAGAAAAATTTTAATCACCAACTAAACGTGTAGAAAGTGCCGAGGACGGTCGGGTGGACCGGGGTTCAAATCCCCGCATCTCCACCACAAAGAAGACAAGTTGAACCCTGTTCGACTTGTTTTTTTATATCGTCGAAGCGGGGATTTATTGCGATTTTGAAAAATCGCAACACGGCATTGCCGTGTGAACCCATTCGGCTGCACGCGATTGACCTTCGGTAGCAATCGCTGTAAGGCAAATCCCGCATCTCCACCACAAAAAAGACAAGTTGAACTCTGTCCGACTTGTTTTTTTGTGTAAGGAAAACCACCGGATAGTCCGGTGGTTCTATTATAGGCTTTTGCCGATGTGGTGTTGTAGTTAAACTCCGTTCGTGTATAAGATGAGAGTAGTTCATACGGATTCTCCTTGGGATATATTTTTTTGTGGTAAACTAATTATACCAAAGATTCGTATGAACTGTTTTTTTGTTTAGGTGTTGCACTTGAAAGTATAATTCACCCGAGCAAAAAATAATACGAACCCTAAATTAGAGTTCGTATTATTGGCTTGTTGCGAGCAAAATAATGTTTTAATCGGATTGAGTTTTTTTGATTTTAAATTCTCCCGAGAGAATGGTCGTCCAAAAGGAAATCGACCACATTGTTATTTTGCATCGGTTGATTTGACATCAAAAAGCACGTCGGTATTCATTATTTAGCGGGAACAAATCCTGCGACGACGGCAAACACCATAAGCGAGCAGCAAATGATCATGCAAGTGATTTGAATGGGCTTGCTGTTCTTGATATAGTTGACTGCTTTGTCAAATTTCTCGAAGTAGAAGTTTTGCTCAAACCAGTTTTTGCCGCCTATTTGCAAAATACCGCCGAATGTAAGCGTGCTTGCTCTGAACAAGAGCCACAGACCTGGGTCGGGAAGCATTCCGAATCTGCCCATACCGACGAGAGGTCCGACAAAGACGCCCAAAATCGGGGCAAGCAGGAAACCAATGTGCATAAGCGCAACGGAGGAGGAAAATTCGCCTGTGACAAAAAGCCAGTTCCAAATGGTGTATGCAATCATCATTGCAACTGTGATTGCGATTCCGACCGTGGTTGTACCTGTGACTGCGCTATTGAATATGGTTGCTTGATTTGTGAAATATTCGGATGTGAACGCGACCTCGGAGCCGAGCTTTGAAAAACCGTCGATGAAGTAAATCGGGGAATATGCGGTGGTTGTTGTGCCCCAGGTTGAGCCGAGGAAGAATGCAGATGCTCCGATTGCGACAAACAAACCGGAAACGCCGTTAAAATATTGTTTGTTCTTAAAGAAGTCCGTCATTGTTGCTTCCAAAATATTGATGATGTAAAGCCCCAAGACAATGATTACGAAAATCGGACCCGGGAGAAGACCGAAACATGCAAACAACACGATAAATCTTCCCACAAGCAACGTTGAAAGTTTCAACGTTTCGAAGAAAACCGGTTTCATTGCAATCAAAACGATTATGCCGAGTACGATGTTGAAAAAGATGTTTCCGTAAGCCTGGAATTTCGATGTCAATACCGATACGCCGAGAATCGTCACCGTAAACATAAACCATTTGAGAACGGTGTCTAAACCCGGTGTGACCTTGTATTCCATGGCTTCCGGGCCTGGTGCGAACATTTTTTTGAGTCTTTCGGCTCTTGTTGCTTTCTTTTCGCTGTCCATAATGTTACTCCTGTGTTTCTTTCGATTTTTCAATCGATATATTTTTATAATTAAACTATACCCATGATACCGATATTTGTAAATAACAGCCACAAAACGAATGATTAAAATAGTATTAAAATGGGACTAAATCGCAAAAAAGTCCCATATATATTGATTTATTAAACTTTAATATGATAGTATGATAATAATTGAATGAAACACAATGTACGGATAAGGGAAAGTCATGTCAAACGATATCACCAAAAATCATATCACGGATTGTTTCAACGTTCTGAGCAGAAAATATAGTTTGAACAAAATCACTGTCAACATGATCATCGAGGCGGCAGGGGTGTCGAAATCCACATTCTATCGCCATTTCTTGGATAAATACGACGTTATGAACTACAACTATAAGCGTGCTTTGGACGAGATATTCAGGAACAATGACTGCAAGAGTTGGAACGAGCTGTTTTTGAGCATACTGTCTTTTATCGAAATAGATCCCGAGCGCATCAAAAACGCATTTTGTTATCTCGGTGACAATTCATACGACCAATACGTGTTTGAGTACTCCTTCAACAGAATGAACCAGACATGCATTGAAAAACTCGGACATCCGCTTTTCGAGAGCGAGATTTACACGGCAAAGCTCATCATTTACGGCTGTGTATATGCGGTGAAAGATTGGATTTTCGCAAACAAACGCATATCCAAAGATGAGCTTGCTTTGCAAATCGACAACGCTATCCCCGAAAAGTACAAAATGCTGTTGTGAAAAGGCGTCGATAAGGCTATATTTCATTAGAATCGTTATTCTCGGAATAACAAACAAAATCGTAACAACAAAAAAAAATAAATAACAAAAACGAGGTATTACGTTATGGCAATGAGAAAAAGCATCCTCCATCTTGTAAAAGTAATGGGCGGTATTGCCGGCATGATGACCAAAATCACCGAAGACTCCCCGGAGTATTACGCATTGAATTGCTTGACCGACGAAGAAGCGGACGTTGCTGCAAGCCTTGGCTTGAGAAAGCCCAGAACGCTTGAGTATGTGGCAAATAAGTGCGGAAAATCCCTTGACGACACCAAGAAGATTCTTGACAGACTCGGATACTTGGGCGTCATCAAGATTTACACCGAAAACGGTCAAACGCTGTATTTTATGCAGATTTTTGCGCCCGGTACGCTTGAAATGATGGTCGGTTGCACCGAAAACGTCAACAAACATCCCGAAATCGCAAAAGCGTTCGAGGCGTACACACGCGGACTTATGGAGTCGATGGGAACTATGTTGCCATACGGCGCAAGCATGATGAGAGTTATCCCCATCGAATCGGCAATCGCAAGCGATACCCAAGCCGTGCCTTACGAGAAAATCTCATACTATCTCGATAAATACGACACGTTTTCCGTGTCGCCCTGTTCCTGTCGCCGCTCAAGAAGATTGATCGGAGAAGGGTGCGGACACCTCGAGGACGATATGTGCGTCCAAATGGGTTCGGGCGCAGAATACTTTATAAAAACCGGCAAGGCAAGACAAATCACGAGAGAAGAAGCCGAAGCCATTTTCAAAAAAGCGGAAGAAAACGGCTTGATGCACCAAATGCCCAACCTCGAAGGGCCGGGCGAATCTGCGGCAATATGCAACTGCTGCGCTTGCTCGTGCTTTGCAATCCGCATCTCTACAATGTTCAATTGTCCGGATGCCGAAAGAAGCAACTACCACGCCGAAATTAATCAAGAGAACTGCGTCGCATGCGGACAATGCGTCGAAAACTGTCCTACCAACGCCGTCAGACTCGGTCAAAAGATATGTGCAAAAACTCCGATTGAAACAAAGAAATACGACACCGTTCGCAATACCGTTTGGGGCAAAGACAAGTGGAACGTCGATTATCGCGAAAACAGACAAGACACTCTCGAGAGCGGTACTGCGCCGTGCAAAACGGCATGTCCTGCCCATATTGCCGTTCAAGGCTACATTAGACTTGCGTCTTTGGGCAAATATAAAGACGCTTTGGAATTGATCAAGAAAGAAAATCCGTTCCCGGCGATCTGCGGTCGTATTTGTCCGCACAAGTGTGAAGATGCCTGCACGCGCGGTCAAATCGACAAAGGCGTCGCAATCGACGAAATCAAAAAGTTTATTGCGGATAAAGATAAAAACAACAGCGACAGATTTATTCCCAAGAAAAAGCACGATTATTCCATGAAGAATATCGCGGTGATAGGTTCGGGCCCCGCCGGTCTTTCTTGCGCATACTATCTTGCCGTGGACGGTTACAGCGTGACCGTTTTTGAAAAGGAAGACAAACTCGGCGGTATGATGACACTCGGAATTCCCGCATTCAGACTCGAAAAAGACGTTGTTGAAGCGGAAATCGATATTTTGCGCGAACTGGGCGTAAAGTTTGAAACCGGCGTCGAAGTCGGTAAAGACAAAACCATAGACGATTTGAAGAAAGAGGGCTTTGACGGGTTTTATCTTGCAATCGGCGCAAGTGCCGGAAGAAAACTCGGTGTGGACGGAGAAGATGCAAACGGCGTTATTTTGGGCGTTGATTTCCTAAAAGGCGTCGCACTCGAAAAAGCGGAAAAGCTTCACGGAAACGTCGTTGTCATCGGCGGCGGCAACGTTGCAATCGACGTGGCAAGAACGGCGGTCAGATACGGCGCGGCAACCGTAAACATGTATTCTCTCGAACAAAGAGCCGAAATGCCCGCACTCGATGAAGAAATCGAGGAGGCAGAGAGCGAAAATATCGTCATAAACAACGGATACGGACCTAAACGTATAGTTGTTCAAAACGGCAAAGTCGTCGGCGTAGAATTTAAGAAATGTTTGTCCGTTTTCAACGATGAAGGCAGATTCGCTCCCAAATACGACGAAAACGATACGATTATCGTGGATGCCGATTACGTTCTCGTTTCCATCGGTCAAAGAATCGAATGGGGCAACTTGCTCGAAGGCACAAACGTCAAGCTCAACAGAAACAATACTGTCGCAGTCGATGAATTCTATGTCACGGGCGACAAGAATATAGTTGCGGGCGGAGATTGCGTAACCGGTCCGAAATTTGCAATAAACGCAATAGCCGGCGGAAAAGAAGGTGCTATTTCATTGCATAGAGCGGTATGGCCCGGTCAAACGCAAAAGTACGGCAGAGACAGAAGAGTCTTTGTCGAACTTGACAAGAGCAATCTAGATTTGAGCGGATACGATAACGTCAAACGTCAACGTCCGTTGCACATCAAGGAAAACGACGGCACGTTTAAGGATAACAGAGCGACATTCACCGAGGAACAAATGAAAGCGGAAACCGCTCGTTGTCTCGGATGCGGCGCTGCAAAAGTCGATACTTATATGTGCGTCGGTTGCGGTCAATGCACCACAAAATGTAAATTCGATGCGATAAAACTTGTCAGAAACGATAAAACCGTCGTTGCAAAAGTGTATGAAAAATTGCCTCTCGAAATGGCAAAACACGCAATTAAGCGCGTAGGTAAGATTATCGCCAAGCCGCTTACAAAGGATAAGGATTGATATATGCACGAACTGGGAATAGTTTTTGAGGTCGTCAAAGTCGTGGAACAAGTGGCGAAAGAGCAAAAACTGCCGTCGGTCGATACGATCGTCTTGCAAGTCGGTGAACTCTGCGGAGTGATACCTGTCTACCTCGACGAGTGTTGGCCTGCCGCAATAGATAAAAAACCGTATTTTAAAAATACGAAATTAAAGCTCGATGTTGTGCCTGGCGTGGCAAAGTGCCGCCAATGCGGAGAAGTGTTCAACGTAATTGCAAACGAGGGATACTGTCCCAAATGCCATTCGTTTGACAAAGATTTGCTGTCGGGAAGAGAATTTTTGATAAAAGAGATTCTCGTCCCCGAGGACGAAACGCCGACCGATCAGGTATCGGAATCAAGCGACCAAACGGATGATTGAAGTAAAAATCGATATAAACCACCGACAAAGCTCGGTGGTTTATATTTGTGAAAAACTTTATAGAATATTACATGCGTAATCGATGTGTTTCGTCGCTGTTTTTATGCAGATTTTTCGTCGTATTTTTCGACGGAATCCGCTTTGAACATAAGCGCGATTCCTTGCAATACGGCAATCGTGCCAAGCGTTATAAACACTGCGTCAACCATATACCATTTGGCAACTATAAACAAAATGCCGATGATAAACAAAATTATGGGATTTAGCAAAATGAACACTTTATCTTTTACGTTTGCACGCTTAAACGTCGATATTTGCGATATAAGCATATAAACGGCATAAGCGCAAAGCACGATGCCGAGCACCAAAAGCGCAATATCGACAACCGTCCAACCACACGTTATTACCACGATTCCCAGCGTGATTTCAATGCCGCCTTCAACCCATTTTTTGCCGATGAGATTTATCGCTCCGACGATTGCAAGCATCACGCCCGCGACCGTCAGCATCGCGCTTACGAAGGATGAGCGCAGAATACAAAAAATTATGCCGACCGCAATCATTGCGATGCCGTAAACTATGTTGAGATTTTTGATCGTTATTTTGCTGCTGTCTTTCATTTTTACCTCTTTGTTTCGGACACGCAAAAGCGTTACCCTTTATAAATAGTATGGTGCGACGCGTCAAAATAATACGCACGGCAAAAGGACGATTTGAAAAATCAAACGCTTGCCGATTTTATGGAAAAGCCAAGATAAATCCAAAATACGATATTCGGCGCAATTCGCTTTGCGGTTTTGAAAAAAAATTGTATTATATACCCATGATAGACAATTTCGTTCAACCCAAAAATATCGTAGTTGCAGAGGATTTGCAACTTGTCAAATATTATCCGCGCTACAAGCAAACGCTGGAATGGTATCAGGATCTCGACGTATGCAAGCAAGTGGACAACATCGATTTTCCCTACGACTCGGCAAGGCTCAAAGCAATGTACAATGCGCTTGCAAAGGGCGGCGAGTGCTACTATATCAAGGTGAAAGACAACGGCAAGTGGCGTCTTGTGGGGGATATATCTCTATTCAAAGGCGAGATAGGCATGGCGATTTGCAAGCAATATCAAAATCGTCACTTTGGCAGGCGTGCGGTTGCGGCGATGCTTGAAAGAGCCAAAGAGATAGGGCTCGATCACGTCGAGTGCGAAATTTACGATTTCAATTTGCAGAGCCGAAAGATGTTCGAGTCGGTCGGTTTTGAAAAGTACGCTCACGAAAGGTATCGCAAATTTCTTTGACGGCAATATAACCGTGCCGTAAATCCGCTTGAAAACAGTGTGGATGGCCTGTGTTTTCACTATATAATAAGTATTAATATATTTGCAAAACAAATATCGTCAAACCGTTTGACATTCCGCTTGTATTTTGATAAATTAGAAGTCGAGCCGCTCGAAAGTGGTTTTTAAGTCAATCAAAGATTGCACCTATGTCGGCGAGACTGGTTAGAGGAGGTAAAAACAATGTACGCAGTAGTTGAATGCGGAGGCAAGCAATACAAAGTCGAGAAGGACATGCTCGTCAAGGTCGAGAAAATCGACGCTGAAATCGGCGACGTCATCGAACTCAAGGCTCTCATGCTCGTCGACGACAACGGAAACGTTAAAGCAGGACAAGACGCACAAGCTGTCAAAGTGAGTGCAAAAGTCAATGCACAGGACAAGTTCCCCAAAGTTTACGTTTTCCATTACAAGTCCAAAAAGAACATCAGAAAGCGTCAAGGTCATCGTCAACCGTACACCGAGTTGAAAATCGTTTCAATCGAGGGTTAAGCGATGGTCAAGGTCAGGTTCTCGACACAGGACGGAAAGTTTGTGGGCGTTGAGTGCTCGGGGCATTGCGAGTACGCCGAAGAGGGCGCGGACATAGTTTGCGCGGCTTTAAGTTCGGTGATACAAACGGCAGTGCTGGGCATAATGCACATAGTCGGAGTCAATATAGCATACGAAACAGACGCAAAAGACGGATATTTGTACGCAATGTTGCCAAAGTCAATGACTTCCGCTCAGGCACACGATGCCGACGTGATTTTGAGAACTGCTTATCTAGGGGCGTCCGACCTCTATGAAAACTTTTCGGACTTCATCACATTGGAGGTAGAATGATTATGTTTATGAATATACAATTGTTCGCTCATAAAAAAGGAACGGGTTCTTCGCACAACGGTCGTGATAGCGAATCCAAGCGTCTGGGCCCCAAACGCGCCGACGGTCAATTCGTTCTCGCTGGCAACATCCTTGTTCGCCAAAGAGGCACGAAGTATCATCCGGGCAACAACGTTTCAATCGGCAAGGACGATACGTTGTTTGCGCTTATCGACGGCGTTGTGAAATTTGAGCGTGTTGGAAAAGACAGAAAACAAGTTTCCGTTTACGCACAAGAGCAATAACGATGACGAAACCGCCTGATTTTTCGGGCGGTTTTTCTTACGCGCGTGCGCGCGCGAGCACGTACAATAAAAATACGCAAGACAAAAGAGAAGCTGCCTTATTTGCAATATTTTGCGACGGCAAAAATATACTTTATCGATGGAGCAAATTGAGTTTTCAATCCCCAAAACGCCGACTTTCGACGTAGAACAAACCCTCGATTGCGGGCAGGTTTTCCGCTTCGTAAAAGACGGAAACGCTTTCAAGGTGTGTGCGAAAAATCATATGGCGCGCATAGAGGACAAGGGTTGCGAATATTCGGTTGTGTGCGACGATAAGGATTTTTTTGAAAAGTATTTCGATTTCGACACCGATTACGCCGCAATCCAACAAACAGTTCAAGACGGCGGATTCGTGTCTGAAGCAATCGAATACGGCAAGGGGATACATATTCTTCGTCAAGACCCGACGGAAGCGATTTTTTCGTTTATAATTTCGCAAAACAATCACATTCCAAGAATAAAAGGGATAATCGAGCGCATTTGCGGCACTTTGGGCGAGGATATGGGCGAGTATCACGCTTTCCCGAGCGTTGAAAAACTTGCAAGCGCAGGCGAGGATTTCTACGCAAGTATCGGCGCAGGGTACAGGGCGGCGTATCTCGACAGAGTTGCAAAAACTTTGCTGGACGAGGACGTGAACGTGTGGAAAAAACTTTCCACGTCCGAATTGAGAGCGAAATTGCTGTCCTTGTACGGCGTGGGTAGAAAGGTTGCGGACTGTGCGCTGCTGTTCGGATTTTCACGCTTTGACGTTTTCCCGGTGGATACCTGGATTAAAAAAGCGTTCGAGAGCGAATACGAGGGCGTTTCGCCCGAAAAAATGTCCGATTTGCTCATTGAAAAATACGGCGAAAACGCAGGCTTCGTGCAACAATGGGCGTTTTATTACAAAAGAGCAAAAAAAGTATAGACAAAACGCACTTTTTGTATTAAAATGAGTTTATCAATATAAAATGACTATTACAAGTCCGCTTTTTGCGACTTGAAAGAGGAGAAGAAGATTATGGCAGCAAGCAAAAAATATGTAGTTCTTGCAGATATCGAGAGCGTCAGAGTTCCGTTCAGCGTGTTTGAATCCGCACTTGAAGAACTTTCCCGCATCGGCGAAATCGCAGCGTGCAAATTCTACGGATATTCCGCAAAACGTACCAAAGACTACGGCGAGTTCATCCAAGAAAACAGCTACGACGCACTTTCCGCACTTCCCAAGAAGAGAAAAGGCAAACTCGACCTTCGTCAAGTTATCGACGCGGCAAGACTTGCTCAATTCCCCAACATTGACGGTTTCTTCCTCATTTACGGCAACGGTGATATCACTCCGCTCATTGCGTATTTGAAGGCATACGGCAAAGACGTCGTCGCAGGCGTCATAGAACCGGACAAGAACTCCGTTCTTTGCAACAAGGTCATCATGCTCGACGCAAAAGCGACCACTCAAACCGTGCTCAACGCAGGCTACAAGAAGGTCAACGCAGCTCCCGTCGTGAAGAAAGCGGCTCAACCCAAGGCGGCTCCCGTGCAATATGCTCCGCAACCTGCACAGCAACCCGTCTATCAACAACCCGCTCAACCGGCTCCCGCTCCGCAACCTGCTCCCGCAGCACCTGCACAAACACAACAACAAAGCGAAGAAGCAGCTCAAATGGCATTGCTCCTTGAACAATTCAACAAGATTATCGCAAGCGATAACTGATTGTAATTGCAACATGAAATCGAAAATCCCGCACCGAAAGATGCGGGATTTATTTTGAAAGCACATTTTATATGTTTGATAAGTTTCGTTTAAAGCTGTGAAGCAATTCGAAATTCGCGAGGGTGATATGAACACGATTTGGTCAAGTTATATTCAAAGTATCGGGACACTGTACACTTCCAGAGCTTTGAGATTCGCAGACAATTTCAAAGAAAGATACAAGGAAGCGTTTGCGATTGCCGATAAAAGCAAAATACTCGAAATCGGATGCGGCCCCGGGGCTTTGGCGGAATCACTTTCGAGATGGTATCCCGATTCAAAAATATACGGCGTTGACCGCGACGACAATTTTGTCAATTTTGCGCGCGAAAAAGTATCCGGCGTTGAATTTTTTGAAGGCGATGCAACACAACTCGCTTTCGATGATTGTTCGTTTGACGTCACTATATCGAATACGGTTGCAGAACACATCGAACCTTCAAAATTTTATGGCGAACAATATAGGGTTTTGAAGAAAAACGGCGTGTGCCTTGTTTTGTCTTCGCGCAGAGGTATCAATATCCCTGCGCCGTGTATATCCGAAGAAACCGAATTTGAACGGGACATTTGGGGACGAGGGGAGGAGTATTTTAGACAAGCGCATGCAAAATACGGTGTGTGTGAATATCCGCAAAACGAAGCGGAATTGCCGCTTTGTATGGAAAAGTACGGTTTTAGAAATGTCGCGACGGAATATATCGTTGCAAATCTGACACCCGACAATCCGTGTTACTCGGCAGAAACGGCGCATGCCATGATAAATGCAAACAGGCAAAACGATTTGGATAGCGCAGACAATATGTTGCGAATTGCGCCTCAGGTTGTCAAACCGTCGGAAGTCGACGAGCTGAAACGATTGGTGAACGAAAGGTATGACAAAAGGTTGCAACTCTATGATTGCGGAATCAAACAATGGGACACGAACGTGAACGTAACAATGGTTGTAAGAGGCGAAAAATGATTTAAAATTTTGATTAAAAACGAAAATCCCGCACCGAAAGATGCGGGATTTTTTGCGTTGAAAATAAGGGTTCAAAGAATAGTTTTATTTTTAATTCTCTTAACTACAAAAACTAATATTTATCAAAACTCCTTTACGGCGTTGTTTTTGTACGTGCAGAAACGAATGGTGTAGCCGTTGTCGTCGATGGGTTCGCTTTGCTCGACAAGTTGCCAGTTGGGCATATCGTCAAGGTTTTCGTGGAAAACTTCCGCGCCGCCGTCCGCATCGACTTTGGTGACGTAGGCAGTGTCGCAGTAGGGCAACAGAGTGCGATACATCATTGCTCCGCCTATGACGTAGGTTTGATCGCTGTCGTAGTTTTTGAGGGTTGCAAACAGCTTGTCGAGGGATTTGACAAGAATATATCCTTTTTGCATTGCGTCCTCTTCCGTGCCGTTCGGGTTAAGCACGATATTCGTGCGGTTTTTGAGGGGCATACCGCCGGGGAAAGAGAGAAGCGTGTTGCTGCCCATAACCACGGTTTTGCCCTTTGTATGCGCAACAAAATGGCGCATATCCTCTTTCAGAGAAAAGAGCAAGTCGTTTTTCTTGCCCAATCCCCACTTGTTGTCAACTGCAAAAATTGTTTTCATTTTTTAATTATCACGTCTCCAGTAACCTCTCCCCTTTCCTCGAGTAATGGAAAAGCAGTGTTCGCCGCCGAATGCATCGGAGTCTTCTGAAAAACGCTCTAGAGTTCCTCTAATCGTTGATTCAATTGTTTTATTGTTACGTTTTTCAGGGCATTCGGTATCGACTATATCAAAAACTCTTGTATAAATCTCACTAAGATGAAGTTCAGTTCCAATACTACCAAATGCTCTTTTAATAATTTCTAACCAAGTCATATTAAGTCTCCTTTTTGTTTAAAAATTTTATGTTTTTTGAATTAAAAACGATACTTTCGGTGTTACCTTTTTTAGATTGCCACTTCGATTTTCTTGTCAAGCTTGGTGTATTGATAGTTCTCAAGCTCGAAATCGTCTACGGTGAAATCATAGAAATTTTTTACATCCTTGTTCATCTTGAAAGTCGGGGCGGGATACTGCGGATTGTTGAGAATCTCCTCGACAATCGGGATATGGCGGTCATAGATGTGCGCGTCGCTTATTACGTGTACGAATTCACCGACTTCGAGATTGCTCACTTGCGCGAACATATGCAGCAAGACCGCATACTGCACGACGTTCCAGTTGTTTGCGGTGAGGGTGTCCTGACTGCGTTGGTTGAGAATGCCGTTGAGTTTGTTGCCGGTGACGTTGAAAGTCATCGAATAGGCGCAAGGGTAGAGATGCATCTCGTGCAAATCCTCAAAGTTGTAGATGTTGGTGAGGATGCGTCTGGATTGCGGATTGTGTTTGAGGTCAAAAAGCACTCTGTCCACTTGATCGAATTCGCCCTCGGGATATATGCTCTTTTTGCCGAGTTGATAGCCGTACGCTTTGCCTATCGAGCCGGTTTCGTCCGCCCAACTGTCCCAGATGTGAGAGTTGAGGTCGTGCACGTTGTTGCTCTTTTTTTGCCAAATCCAAAGGATTTCGTCTATTGCGGACTTGAACGCCGTGCGGCGCAGAGTGATGATAGGAAACTCTTTTGAAAGATCGTATCTGTTGACGATGCAGAATTTCTTTATCGTGTGCGCGGGCGTGCCGTCAAGCCATTTGGGGCGTACTTCGAGGTTTTCGTCGCTGATGCCGTTGTCGAGAATGTTGCGGCAAGTGTCTATAAAAATTTTGTCTGCCAGGCTCATAATGCGTCCTTTTGTTATTGCAAAGGCCTCATATTTTATGAAGCCTTCGATATTTTTGTCGTTTAGTCTTTTATCACGAGTTGCGCGTTGATTTCACGCATGAGGTCGATGGGCACTTTGATGACGCGTCTGTCGAAAGTGACAAGTCCGTTCATTTCTTGCTCGACGTCGCTCACCTCGGTGTAGACGGTTGCCGAAAGTCCTTTGTCAATCTTGGGTACGATTGTTTTTTCGTACAATCTCTTAATTGCTTTTGCAAGGGATTCCGGCTTTTTGTAGATGCGATAACCGAATTGGTTGTCGGGGGAGTACATATGTCCCTCGGTCTTGATTGCGTAGCCGCCGAATTCGCTGAGAATGTAGCATCTGTCGTCTTTTTTGGGTACGAAAAGCGGCTTGAAGTAGATGTGCAAACTCTTTGTGTCCGACGTGCCTTTGCCTTGATCGTTCCAGCCGCTTACGCTGTCGATAAGACGGGTAGGATCGATTTTTTTCATCTCCTTTGTGATACGCACGGAGTCGAATTGTCCCCAACCCTCGTTGAAAGGCACCCATACGGCGAGAGAAACGACGTTTTTGAGGTGATTCATCGTCACTCTGAGTTCGTTTTCAAACTCGTCTCTGCCTTCTTTGTCGGCGCGCGCGAGCTTTTTGTAGCCCGATTCGTTGTCGTCCTTGATGTGATACTCGAACACGGTTGCCAAAAGACCGATGTACAAAAGATTGTACTTTGTGCCGCCGCTCACCATGTCTTGCCACACCAAAATGCCTTCCTTGTCGCAGTGATAGTACCAGCGCAAAGGCTCGATTTTGATGTGCTTGCGCAGCATATTGAAGCCCATGGATTTGACCATTTTCACGTCCCATTCGAGTGCGGCGTTCGAGGGCGGAGTGAGCATGCCGTCAGACCAATAACCTTGGTCGAGAAGTCCCGTGTGGAAGTATGGCTTGTTGTTGAGCCCCATACGCTTGAAGCCCTTGCTGTCCGTCACCCAACTGAATTTGCGCATGCCGAAGTAGGATTTGACTATGTCGTTGCCCACTTTGAACGCTACGTCGTAAAGTTTGGGGTTTTCGGGGGACCAAAGCTCGTAATTTTCAAGTTTGATGCTTGCCGTGTCGCCTGCGAATTGTCCGCTGTAAATCGCCTCTTTGCCGTCCATGATTATGACGTCCACGGGGACGTTTGCGGATTTTTCGAATTTGAAATTGATGGTGTCGGTGTCGATGTCGGGGACGATGGTGACGTCTTTGAGATACACTTCGTCCATGCTTTCAATCCACACGCTTTGCCAGATGCCCGATTGCGGAGTGTACCAGATTCCGCCCGGTTTGGAGGATTGTTTCGCATGAGTGTGATAGCTTGTGTCGCACGGGTCGGTTACGACGAGTTCGATGACGTTTTCACCCGCCTTGATTGCGCCCGATACATCGAAAGAGAAGGGAACGTAGCCGCCGATATGCTCGCCGACGGAAATGCCGTTGAGTCTGACCGAACAAATCATATCCACTGCGTCGAAATGCAAAATCGTCACCGCCTTGACGAAACTTTCGTCAAGATTGAAAGTACGATGATAATAGAGTGCGTCGTCGGGGGTTACTCTCGTGCCCTCGGGAAGCCCCGAAAGCAAACACTCGGGAGAGAACGGAACGAGAATTTTGCCTTGATACTTGCCGTCAAAGCCCTCGCTCTTACGCAAAATCGCATAGTCCCACTCGCCGTTGAGCGTGACGTAACTGTTTCTTGCAAATTGTGGACGCGGATATTCCGCAAGAGGCGTTGAACCAACCTCGAAAGGTGTGCGAAGTCTTACTGTTTTCATAGTTTCCTCCAAATAGTTTACAACAGTATAACATATCTATGTTAACCCCGCAAGAGCTGACTGCGTAATTTGACGGCAAAATCTTTGCAATTTTTCATCATCTTTTGACTATGACACCGCCTTGTGCTATACTTTTTGTGAAAATGAAAGGAGAATTGCTTATGAAACTCTTTATCGGTTCGGATATTCACGGTTCGAGCGCAAATATCCGAAGATTTTTGGACATAGTCGCAGACGCCAGAAAAGACAGCCCCGACGTCAAAGTCGTATTGCTGGGAGATATATACAATCACGGCCCGCGCAATCCCTTCCCCGAAGGATACGCGCCTATGCAAGTTGCCAAAATGCTCAACGATTCAAAAGATTTTATCCGCGTCATCAAGGGTAATTGCGACAGCGAAGTAGACCAGATGATAAGCGAATTTCCCATTGAAAGCGATTTTTCGCTTGATTGGCAAGGACGCACCGTATTTTTCACACACGGTCACAAGTGCAATCCCGACCTTCCGCCTAAGGATGCAAAAGAGGGAGATATTGTCTTTTACGGACATTTCCACAGAGCTATGCTTCAAGTCAAAGACGGCGTGATTTACGTGTGCGTAGGCGCGATAGGGCTTTCGCCCGAAGGCGTCGAACGCTCGTATTGCGTGCTTGACGAGCACAGTATAACCGTCAAGACGCTCGAAGGCGGAAAAGAGCTTGTAAAATACGATATTTGAGATTGTATGCTAACCTCAAACAGCAAAAAGCGTAAATGTTAATCGGATTGACGGAAAGATTTGCAAAATTCGATTAATAAAATAAAAAACAATCGCAATACCAAAATAAAAAGCCATCGCAAATGCGGTGGCTGAATTTTTGTAAGTATGCGAAAAAATCACTTGTTTTTTACGCTTTTTGAGGACTTTTATTCCTCGAATTTCTCGACGATTATGCCTGCTTCGTCAAAAAGCTGCATGGAAAACTCGTCGGGGTAGGGGTTTTTGTACACAACCCTTTTTATGCCGCTGTTGATGATGATACGGGTGCAGATGGTGCAGGGCTGATGCGTGCAATAAAGCGTTGCGCCGTCAACCGAAACGCCGAGCCTTGCTGCTTGTGTGATTGCGTTTTGCTCTGCGTGCACGGCATAGCACTTTTCCGCACAAGTGCCGCTTTTTATGCCGAGTTGGTCGCGCATGCAATAGCCTTTGTCGCGGCAGTTGAGTATGCCCGACGGCGCGCCGTTGTAGCCCGTTGTCAAAATGCGTTTGTCCTTGACGATAATCGCGCCTATGGCTCTGCCTTGACGCGCGCAACTTGTCCAGGTGGAAACGAGTTCCGCCATGTCCATAAATCTTTTATCCCATTTGTTCATAGCACTACCACTCTTAACTTTATTATAAACCGATAATATCACATAATATTGCAATATTCAACAAGGTCTTTGCAAAAATGTGATGAAAAACTCAAAAAAACATTGCATAAAATATTGACATTTGGCAACCTATGGTATAAACTGTTAGCAATCAAGCACAAAGAGTGCTAAACGATAATACGAAACACATATACGGAGGCGTTATATGGCAATAAAACCATTGTTTGACAAGGTTGTCATCAAGGCAATCGAAACAGACGAAAAAACCGCAAGCGGAATCGTTCTTCCCGGCGCTGCAAAAGAAAAACCGCAACTTGCAAGAGTGCTTGCAGTAGGTCCCGGCGGAACAATCGACGGAAACGACGTCAAAATGCAAGTAAAAGTGGGCGATACCGTCCTTTACAGCAAATACGCAGGCAGCGAGTTTAAGATTGACGGAGAAGAAGTTGTTATCGTAAGTCAATCCGACATCCTCGCAATCGTTGAATAAGGAGGCTACGTTTTATGGCAAAACAATTTAAATACGGCGACGACGCAAGAAAGGCTTTGGAAGCAGGCGTCGACGCATTGGCAAATACTGTTAAAATCACTCTCGGCCCAAAGGGTAGAAACGTTGTGCTCGACCGTCCTTACGGTTCTCCGCTCGTCACCAACGACGGCGTGACTATCGCAAAAGACGTCGTGCTTTCCGACCCGTTTGAAAATATGGGCGCGCAAATCATAAGAGAAGTTGCCACAAAGACCAACGACGTTGCGGGCGACGGTACTACAACCGCATCCGTTTTGGCGCAGGCAATCGTCAAAGAAGGCTTGAAAAACGTTGCTGCCGGCGCAAACCCCATGGTGCTTAAACGCGGTATCATGAAGGCAACCGAGGCCGCAGTCGAAGAGCTTAAAAAGATAAGCAAGGAAGTTGAGGACAAGACCGCTATCGCTCAAGTTGCGTCTATCTCCGCAAGCGACGAGAAAATCGGTCAACTCATTTCCGACGCTATGGAAAAAGTCGGCAAGGACGGCGTAATCACCATCGAAGAGGGCAAGGCTATGACAACCGAGCTCAACGTGGTGGAAGGTATGCAATTCGACAGAGGTTACGTTTCTCCTTATCTTGTCACCAACACCGACAAGATGTCTGCGGAACTCGACAACCCCATCATCCTCATCACCGACAAGAAAATCAGCAATATTCAAGAACTTCTTCCGCTTTTGGAGCAAGTGCTTAAAAACGGCTTGAAGTTGCTTATCATCTCCGACGACATCGAGGGCGAAGCTCTTACGACAATCATCGTCAACAAACTCAAAGGCGTGTTCAACGTCGTGGCTGTCAAAGCTCCGGGATTCGGCGACAGAAGAAAAGCGTATCTCGAAGACATCGCAATCCTCACCGGCGGCACTTATATTTCAAGCGACCTCGGCTACGAGCTTAAAGACGTCACTCTCGATATGCTCGGCAGAGCAAAATCCGTGCGCGTTGACAAGGACAACACCACGATCGTCGGCGGCTACGGCTCGCAAGAAAACATTGCGGCAAGAGTTGCTTCCATCCGCGCTCAAATTGCGGAATCTACATCCGAATACGACAAAGAGAAACTCCAAGAGCGTGTTGCAAAACTCGCAGGCGGCGTTGCGGTTATCGGCGTAGGCGCGGCAACCGAAGTCGAAATGAAAGAGAAGAAACTCCGCATCGAAGACGCTCTCAACGCAACCAGAGCGGCTGTCGAAGAGGGTATCGTCGCAGGCGGCGGAACGGCGTTGCTTTCCATTATCCCTGCAGTCAAGAAGGCTTGCGCAAAACTCGAAGGCGACGAGGCAACCGGTGCGAAAATCGTGCTCCGCGCTCTCGAAGCGCCCGTGCGTCAAATCGCTGCAAACGCAGGTATCGACGGCGGTATAGTTGCAAACACCATCATGTCCGCAAAGAAAGCAAACTACGGCTACGACGCGCAAAAAGAAGTTTACTGCGATATGGTCAAGGCAGGTATTCTCGATCCTACCAAAGTCACGCGTAGCGCACTTCAAAATGCAGCGTCCGTTGCATCCACGTTGCTTACGACCGAAAGCCTTGTCACCGATATCAAAGAGCCGGCGGCGGTTGGGGCGGCACCTACCCCCGACATGTATTAAAACCGTCTGATTGAGCGAAAATACTGCGTCAGAGCCTCACCTCCAAACAGTCACGTACGGCAAGTACGCTCCTGTCTGTCGGGTGGGGCTCTTCCTTGTCTTTCATCTCAATCAGACGGTTTTAACTAATAAATTGTTTATCAAAATTTTCCGCCCCTCGTCACGTACGTCCATGTACGCTCCTACCCGTTGAAAGAGGCTCTTCCTTGTTCTTCATCTCAATCAAGCGGTTTTATGATTGGAATTAAGAAAAAACGAAAACTTATTCGAAGCGTGCTTATATATGGTATCTGCATATTCGAAGACGGATTTCACGCCGAAAAAGTTAAGGAGAGTTTATACAAGGGGTACTTATAAAAAGGTATATGCTCATTCGAAGACGGAATTGGAGTCGCAAGGCGACGACCGTAGCGAGCGCCGAGCTTGACGATTAGTACGAGAATGCGTGGCATTCTGTTGCGAAGCCGCCACGCAGACGAAGTGGCATAAGTAGAGAAATGTCCCTATCTATGCGAGTGCCGTAAGGAACGAAGTGACGGAATAGCGATTGTTGCGAAGTCAATCGCGTCCTTCCCCTCTTGCGAACGATGTTAAATCTTGCAGAGAAATGACGCAAGTTTGAGCAATATGGGCGCGACGCGTTAAGCAACACATCCTGTGAATGTGTTGTAGCTAAAGCGAACGAGGCGGATTGCTTTGCAAACGCCGAAGTCCAATGCCCGAAGGGAAGGGGTGATGTTGCATTTAAAGTATTTTTCCCAGCACTCTTGTAGGGAAACACGTGAGGAAGGGGGAAAATTGCACTTATGATATAACGAGGCATATATTTGCATATTTTGCAACAAAATTTCCGTCTTGAAATGCATATTTCGATATGATATAATTATTCAGCGCATAAAATAGAAACGATGCGATTTTGCTGCGCTAAATCGGACGTTTCGGATTGAATTTCGGGACGTAAAAGGGGGAAAACTATGATAAAAATTTATATTGACAACAAACCCGTAGAGGTCAAAGAAGGCACGAGAGTTATCGATTTGTTGCCCTCGAAGGACAAGTGTAAGTACGTCGTGTGCAAGCTCGGCTCGCAAATCAAGGAACTCAATCGCAAATTGTCGGGCAAGGACGACGGCAAAACCGTTGAGTTTTTGGGCATTGACAATCAAGAGGCCGTCAAGGCGTACGAGGCAAGTTTGAGATACGTCGTCGCAATGGCGTTTCACAATCTTTATCCCGACGTGCGTATTTGCTTCGGCTACAATGCGTCGCGTTCGATTTTCTGTCAAATTCTCTCAAAAGGGTTCAACGTGTCCAAAGCCACCGACGAGGTGCGCGACGAGGTGGACAGAATTATAAAAGCGGATATGCCTATCGAGCGTATCACGGTGTCCACCGACGAGGCGCGCGAGATTTTTGAAAAGATGGGCAGGGACGACAAGTTGCGTATCTTGCCGTATCGTCCCGAAAGTTTGGTGAATATCTACGTGTGCGGTGATTATTACGATTATCTGCATGCGTATATGGTGCCGTCCACGGGGTGCATTTTCAGTTACAATCTCATGCCGTACAGCCCGGGAATAATCATTCAATATCCGCGCTCCGAACTCAATGCGGAAATCCCCGAATTTGTGGAAGAAAGCACGTACGGACGTACTTTGCAACGCGCGACGGCGTGGGCGAATAAGACGAAAACGGGTACGGTTGCGGATATCAACGACAAGGTCGAACCGGGAAGAGAACTCGATTTCGTGCAAATGTGCGAAGCGCGTCAAAACAGTATGTTGTCCGAACTCGGAAACAGAATCGAAAGCGACAAAGAAAATATCCGCCTTATTTGCATCGCGGGGCCGAGTTCGAGCGGCAAAACCACTTTTTGCAACAGAGTGCGCATCGAGCTTGTGTCAAGAGGAATAAATCCCGTCATGATTTCCATGGACGACTACTATCTCGAACGCGAAAAGATTTGCAAAATGCAGGGCAAAGCGGCAAACGAGGTTGATTTGGAACATGTTGAATGTCTTGACATCGAGCAATTCAACAAGGATCTTTTCGACCTTATCAACGGTGAGGAAGTCACCTTGCCGTGCTTCAATTTTGCAAAGGGCGCAAAAGAGAAAGGGCGCACGATAAGAGTTGACGAGCACAGCCCCATTATGATTGAGGGAATACACGCGCTCAACGAAAAACTTACGGCATCTATCCCGAAACACCAAAAATTTAAAATCTACATTGCGCCTCAACTTGCAATCAATGTGGACGACCATTCGCCGCTCAGTACGACGGATTTGCGTTTGATACGTCGTATAGTGCGTGATATGCAATTCAGAAACTATCCGGCAAAGAACACCATCGATATGTGGCAAAGCGTCAGAAGCGGTGAGTTCAAGTGGATTTATCCGTGGCAAGAGGGCGTTGATTTCGTGTTCAATTCCGCGCTTGCGTACGAGCTTTGCGTGCTCAAAAAACTTGCGTTGCCTGCGCTCAAAGAGATAAAAGACACCGATCCGCAATTCTTGGTGGCGAACAGACTTATCAAATATCTCAAATACTTCAAGACGATAGAGGACGAGAATTTGATACCGTGCAACTCGCTTTTGAGAGAGTTTATCGGCGGAAGCTGTTTCAACGTATAAGGCAGTTTACAAAGCAAAAACGGCGGATAAACTATGCGTTTTGTCAAAATAAGACGAAATCGCATTGACGATACAAACATTAAATCGGAGAGAATTATGGCAAAAATCGCGGTTGTCGGCATGGGGCAAGGAGGTATGGTTGCCGCCATATGTCTTGCAAAACAAGGACATGTCGTCACTGTTTTCGAAAAGAGCAAAAGAGGCGAAGTGAGCTACAATTGGCGCGACGATATTCGCGCGGATGTGTTCGAGGCGGTAGGACTTGAAATGCCGCCCGAGGACGTATATTGCCAAAAGAGCAAGTGGCTTTTCGTGTCGCCCAACGAGGAATATTCTTTGCCCGTTCCGCCGTGTCCGCCTATGGAAGAGATTTCCGTTTACCGCACGAAACTTTCCGAGTATTTTGCAAAACAAGCGGAAAACGCAGGGTGCAAACTCGTGTTCGAAACGGAAGTGACGTCGCTTGCAATCGAAAACGACGTCGTTGTCGGCATATGCGCAGAGGGCAAGAAACAACTTTTCGATTTGGTTATCGACGCAAGCGGTATGCGCTCGCCTTTCCGCGCGCAAGTGCCAAATAAGTTTGAAATTCAGTCAAAGCCCGGCAAAGACGACGTGATGTACGGATACCGCGCGTTTTTCAAGAGAGTGGAGGGAATGAACCCTCGCGATCCCGAAATCAATTCGACGCTTTATCTCAAACACCTCGGAAGCGTGGGGATAAGTTGGTGCAATCTCAACGAGGACAATCTCGTGGACGTGCTTATCGGACGCGTCGGTGGCCTTTCGGACAAGGAAATCGAATATACCGTCGGAGCGTTGCGCGCAAGCAATCCTATTTTGTCAAACCAACTCGTAAGCGAAAGAAAAGTCGAAATTTGCCTACGTATGTCCATTGCAAGAGCGGTTGCGGACGGATACGTCGCGGTCGGCGACAGTGCGTTTATGACAATGCCGCTTATGGGCAGCGGTATAGAATCCTCGATGAAAGCCGGGAAAATGTTTGCCGACTACGTTGAGGAAAATAAGATTGATGAGTTTACGGCAAAGAATACGTGGGGATTTTATCATAAGTATATGACGACGCTAGGTGCGGATTTCGCATTCGTCGACGTGCTCAAACGTTGGGCGTTGTCTCTCGACTCGAAGACGATTGACTGGGTGTTTGGCGGCGGACTTATCGAAAAGAGCGACCTCGCACTCGTAACCACAGACACTAGCGGCGAAAAACCGAAGATGAGCGCAAAGTCGATAATCAAAAAAGTGTTTTTGCTTTTGGGACATTTCGGACTCGTATGCAAGGCAATCGGTTGTTTGGCAAGAAGTTTGAAAGCAAAGAGCATAGCGAAGAAAATTCCTGCCGAATACGACGAGAAGAAACTTGCAAAGTGGACAAAAGAATACAACAAACTCATTAAAAACTAAAGCGCATACAAAGTCACATTTTTCAAAAAACAACTATGTACAAAATAGCAAGAGTCGGATTGCATCATTTCGAAGAGCCGTGTTTGTCGGGCGAGAGAGGTAGCGGAACTATCTTCTTTTCGGGATGCAATTTGCGCTGTTTGTTTTGCCAAAATTTTGAGATTTCGCACGGCGGAAAAGGACTTGAAGTGAGCGAAAAGCAACTTGTTTCGCTTATGCTTTATCTTCAAGACTCGGGCGCGCACAACATAAATCTCGTAACTCCGTCAAATTACACGAATTTGCTCAAAGATACGCTTAAAATTGCAAAACCGCAACTTAAAATACCGATTGTGTGGAACAGCAGCGGATATGAAACCGTGCAAAACCTCAAAAAACTCGACGGTTTGGTCGATATTTATTTGCCCGATTTTAAGTATTCCGATGACGATTTGGCATGGCAATATTCGCATGCAAAAGGGTATAGAAAAGTTGCCTTTGACGCAATAAGCGAAATGCGCCGTCAGCAACCCGCCGACCTTTTCGGCGACGACGGAATGATGCAAAAAGGCGTTATCGTTCGCCATCTCGTTTTGCCCGGCGCACTTGAAAATACAAAAGGGGTTTTGCAAGATATTTCATCGATTGACGATACGATGTACGTTTCATTGATGGGGCAGTATTTCCCGACGCCGAACGTTGAGAATCATCCGATTTTGTCAAGACGCATAACAGAGGACGAATACGACCAAGCAACGCAAGCATTTTTCGACGCAGGATTGCAAAACGGTTTTTCGCAGGAACTTGACAGCGCAACGGAAGAGTACGTGCCCGACTTCGATTTGGACGCGTTGCAAGAGATTTTGCATGAAACGGGAAAATAAACCTGTCGGAAAAGGCGGTTGCGTATATTAAGTATAAAGGAATTTATGAGTATTTATCAAATCGTTATTACGTGCGTATTTGCGGTTATGACCGTGCTGGGCTTCGTCGTTATGGGCATAGACAAAGCAAAGGCAAAGGAAGGAAAGTGGCGTATAAAAGAAGCCGCGTTGTTTGCGTTTGCAATTTTGTTCGGCGGAGTGGGAACGACGCTTGGAATGTACGTTTTCCGTCACAAGACGAAACATTGGTATTTTGCGGTATTTTTCCCTATCCTCGCCCTTGTAGATATTGCGCTTTACGCCGTTGGAATGTATTTCCTTTGATGATTGCAAGCGCAATATCTTGCGTTTTGTCCGTGAAACATACACAAAATGCAACACGGTTCGTGTGCTTAAAAAAACTTTAAAAAAGTTGTCGAAATTTGGTTGCGCAAAACGTTCGGTTGTGCTAACATACTGTCAAATGTGAATCGGAGGGCAACCATGGCTCAAAGCGTTGTCAAGCTCAAGAAAGTAATTCTTCTCGCAACAGCTTCTGTTGCAAAGATTGTATTTTCTTCCTTTGACGAGTGCCGTTTCCCCTCGATTGACAGTGAAATTGCCTAATGTAGATGTCCCTAGCGGACATCTTTTTTTTGCCCTCTGCGGCAAATAGGCGCGTGAGAAGATAACAAAAATTATATATAGGAGAAAGACAATGTCAAAAAACCAACTCGTTTACGATGTCAATGACAAACCTGCTTTTGGCAAAAACCTCGTGTTTGCATTCCAACAAGTGCTTGCAATCATGGCAGCCACAATCGCAGTCCCGACCATCATCGGTTTGCCCACTCAAATTCCGGCGGCAATCCTCGGCGCAGGCCTCGGCACGATAGTTTACCTTCTTTTCACAAAATTCAAAAGCCCGGTCATCATTTCAAGCTCGTTCGCATTTTTGAGCTCGCTCTCGACCGCACTTTGCTTCGGATATTGCGGAATCATCCTCGGCGGTATCCTTGCAGGTCTTGTGTACGTTGTTTTGGCACTCATCATTAAGTTTGCAGGCAGCAAATGGGTTTCAAAACTCATGCCTCCCGTCATCATCGGCCCGACGGTTGCTCTCATCGGTCTTTCTTTGGCAGGCAGCGCAATGGGCGACATCACCAAAGCAAGCGGCGCGGCTATCAACGCAAGCTACAACCTCGTCGCTCTCTTCTGCGGCCTTGTGACTCTCATCACAATCTGCATTTGCTCAACTCAAAAGAAATTCAAAATGGGACGTCTTATCCCGTTCATCCTCGGCATCGGCGCAGGCTATGCGGTTGCGGCATTCTTCTCGATTTTCGGTTATGCGTGCAACGTCGAGTATCTCAAAATAGTCAACTGGCAACCTCTCGTGGACAACTTTGCGGCTCTTGGCGACGCAAGCGCAAGCGTGGGCGCAAAATTCCAATCCTTCCTCAACTATCCCGACTTTGCTCTCATCGAAGCAATCAAAGAGCTTGTCACGGGCAACGTCAGCGAAGCCGTCAACACCGCAACCAAAGGAGTTGCAACGACACTCACTTGGGCAGGCGTCGGCGAAGTCGCACTTGCGTTTATCCCCGTCGCTCTTGTCGTCTTTGCAGAGCATATCGCAGACCACAAGAACCTCGGTTCTATCATCGGTCGCGACCTTGTTGAAGGCGAACCCGGTCTTTGCAGAACACTCCTTGGCGACGGCGTAGGTTCTATGGCCGGCACGGTGTTCGGCATTTGCCCCAACACCACTTACGGCGAATCGGTCGGTTGTGTTGCAATCACCAAAAACGCTTCCGTATCCACAATCTTCCTTGCCGCAATCATGTGCATAGTGCTTTCCTTCATAAGCCCGCTCATGGCATTGCTGCGCACAATCCCCGCTTGCGTAATGGGCGGTGTGTGCCTCACGCTCTACGGCTTCATCGCAGTCAGCGGTCTTAAAATGTTCAAAGACATCAACCTCGGCGACAACAAGAATCTCTTCACGGTTTCCACAATCCTCATCGCAGGTATCGGCGGACTCTCAATCAAGATTCCGTATGCTCTTGCAGGCGACGGCACCGTGACAAAGACAATCACAATCACTTCAATCGCAACCGCGCTTGTGCTCGGCATCATTGTACACGCAATCATCAACGCAATCGAAAAGAAACAAGGCGGCGACGGCAACGAGGAAGAAGTTAAAGAAGAACCTCAAAGCCTTATCACCGGCGCAGTCGCTCCCAACGCAACCTTCGAGGTCGGCGTGGACGTCGTAAAGGCTGCCGAAGAAAAAGCAAGAGAAGAAGAGGTTGTCGAAGAACTCCGCGAAGAAGAAAAAGCAATCGAAACCGCCGAATCTTCCGACAAAGAATAAGTATAAAAATATAGCGTTATAGCAATAAGAATTTGGAGGTATAAATATGAAAGAATACGACAACGTGCATATTCTCGATCACCCGCTCATCCGCCACAAAGTGGCTATCATAAGAGATAAAAACACCACGACCAAACAATTCAGAGAAGTTATCGGCGAAATCGCAACGCTTATGGCTTTCGAGGCGTTTAAGGACGTTCCCACGCAAACCGTCACCGTTGAAACTCCGCTCGAAACCGTCGAACAAACTGTCGTGAAAGAAAACTCGATCGCAATCGTGCCAATCCTCCGCGCAGGACTCGGCATGGTGGACGGCATCCTAACGCTTTTTCCCGCCGCAAAGGTCGGACACATCGGTATGTACCGCAACGAGGAAACCCTCGAACCGCAAGAGTACTACTGCAAGTTGCCCCAAGGCATCGAGGACAAAGTCGTTATGCTCGTAGATCCTATGCTCGCAACCGGCGGTAGTGCCAACGATGCAATCGCGCTCCTCAAAAAACGCGGATGCAAACACATCAAATTCCTTGCCATCATCGGCGCTCCCGAAGGAGTCGAAAAAGTCCACTCCGAACATCCCGACGTTGAAATCTACGTTTCCACGCTTGACCGTCAACTCAACGAGAACGGCTACATTTTGCCTGGGTTGGGGGATGCCGGCGACCGTATCTTCGGCACAAAATAACGCGTAAAACAGCGAACAACTGCGGCAGAGTCGCTCACTCGAATAGTCACGTACAACAAGTACGCTCCTATCCGCTTGAGCGGCTCTTTCTTGTTCTTCATCTGTTTTACGCGTTATTTTCAAAGAGCCGGAGACAAAGTACGCTCCTGTCTTCAAGCGTGGCTTTTTCTTGCTCTTCATCTATTTAAAGCTATTATTTTCCACTCGAAATAGTTTATAGTATAAGGGATCGTGAAATAACAAAGCGAGCAAGTGTACTTGCAAAGCGAGCGTCAGCCCTGACAGTCAGGGGGCGCGTGAAAAGCAGACATCAAAAACAGGGACGGGATTCGCTCCGCTTGACCTATGCAAAAAACACGCACAACATAAGTGTCTACAATCTTCTCGCACGGCAATAATTGGTCTGCGCTATCACGCCGGGGCGGGCACAAAATTCGCAGGATTGTGTGCGATTCCGCCCGTTCGAATCCCTTATGACACAAAAAAAATACGAACTCGTGAGTTGAGTTCGTATTATTTTTTGTGGCGTAGCATAAGGGATTCGTGAAATAGCAAAGCGAGCAAGTGTACTTGCAAAGCGAGCGTCAGCCCTGACAGTCAGTGGCGCGTGAAAAGCAGACATCAAAAACAGGGACGGGATTCGCTCCGCTTGACCTATGCAAAAAACACGCACAACATAAGTGTCTACAATCTTCTCGCACGGCAATAATTGGTCTGCGCTATCACGCCGGGGCGGGCACAAAATTCGCAGGATTGTGTGCGATTCCGCCCGTTCGAATCCCTTATGACACAAAAAAAATACGAACTCGTGAGTTGAGTTCGTATTATTTTTTGTGGCGTAGCATAAGGGATTCGAACCCCTGACCTTCTGGTCCGTAGCCAGACGCTCTATCCAGCTGGGCTAATGCTACATTGCCTGCTCGTTTAAAGCATAAATATTATATTGTTATAAAAAAGAAAAGTCAACCGTTTGCGGAAACATCGTTTTCTTTTTTTGGCAACTTTTTTGCGAGGTTGCAAATTTATTTGTTTTCGTAGTCTTTGAGCAAGCCGTTTATACCGTTATAGGAGAGGCTGGCGACGATTTTTGCCATGTCGTCGAGAGAATGTTCCTTCGACGAATTAAACCAGCGTTGAAACACCGTAAACATGCCCGAAATGACGAAGTCGAGCACGATGTCGAGCGTTGCTTCGTCAAGGACGGAATATTCGGAAATGACCTCTTTGGCACGTGATTTGAGGGATATAAAGAGCTTTGAAACGAGATTTGAGTTGCTTTCGACGGAAATCAAATGTTGATAGAAGTCAAAATCACTGTTGATGATTTTGACAAGCTCGTCAAACATTTTGTTGGGATTGTGCAAAAGTTCGTTGACGTTGTGTTCGCGGATGACTTTCTCAAAACTGTCGATGATTTTGTTCTCGATTTCGCCGGTAAGCTCGTAGATGCCGTCGTAGTAGTTGTAGAACGTTTTGCGATTGATGTCGGCTCTGTCCGCAATATCCTTGATGGTGATGTCGTTGATGTTCTTTTCGGACAACAACTGCGCAAAAGCGCGGTAGATGGCTTTTTTTGTTTTTGCGATACGTCTGTCGACTTTTTTCTCTTCCATTTTTCGATACTATTTTCGATGTTTTCGAGGAATAATACACAAAGGGTGTGTTGTCATGTGTAATAAGCGGCATTTTTTCGCAATTTTGCCGTCCTCGAAACTATCGGAAAGCCCTTGCGTTTTTTCTTGTCTGTATTATAATACACATATGAGGTATAAGTCAAGATTATTGCATAATTTTTCGATAATATCACAGGGAAAATCGTGAGAAAACGATAAAAAGACGATAAAAGAGAGGTTATAATTATGAACGTTGCAATAGTAATCGATATATTTCATGACAAGGGTAACGGCACGTCCATGTCGGCAAGGCATTTGGTTGAAAACCTCGTCGAGCGCGGAATTGGCGTAAAAGTGCTTTGCGACAACGCAGGTCAGCAAAACGAAACGATGCAGGGAGTGGAGTTCGTTACGTTTCCCATACAACAAGTTCCTATCTATCAAAAAGTCATCGAGCAGCAACACGCATGGCTTGCATCTCCGAACGACGCGCGAATCAGAGAGGCGTTGAAGGACATCAATTTGGTGCATATATACATGCCGTTTGCTTTGGGAACGCATTGCGCGCGTATAGCGCACGAGTTGGGCATACCGGTGCTTGGGTGCTATCACGTGTCTGCCGAAAACATAACTTTCAACGCAAAAATGAAATACGTGCCGGGAGCAACGCCCGCAATGTATCAACTGCTCAAAGTGTATCATTATAAGCCGGAGTGGATAAACAATATTCATTGTCCGTCAAGGTGCATTGCATCGACGCTTATGGGGCATTTGTACAACCAAAATTTGCACGTGATATCCAACGGCTACGACCCTGCGTTCAAGCGTATAGACAACGTGAAAATCCCCGACGGTTGCGAGGATAAAGTCATCGTTACGAGCGTCGGAAGGCTCACCGAGGAGAAACGTCAAGACCTCATAATAAAAGCGGTTGCAAAGAGCAAATACCGCGATAGAATATCGCTTTTCCTTGCCGGCAAAGGTCCGAAGCAAGAGGAATACGAGAAACTTGCAAAAGAACTCAACGTTGATTTGCACATAGTGTTTTTATCTCAAGGAGAGCTTGTCAATTTGCTCAACGCATCCTATCTTTTCGTGCAAGCGAGCGACGTTGAAACCGAATCCATAGCCTGCCTCGAAGCAATAGCGTGCGGCACCGTTCCCGTCATCAGCAACGCAAAAATGTGCGCTACGAAACAATTTGCGCTTACGCCGCAATCAACGTTCGGAAAGGGTAGTGCGTATTCGCTTGCAACGATGATGGATTTTTGGATTGCAAACAAGAAAACGCATGACGAAATGATGCCGAAATACAGCGAATTTGCCCAAAAATTCAGCTTGGACAAGTGTATAAATTATATGCTCGAATTGTATGAGTTTTTGCTCAACGACGACAAGAAAAAATATATCGTCAAAGACTACAACAACCCTATGACGTTTACGCTTGATAGGGATCAACTCGGATTGATTTCGCCAAAGCACAATCAATTCCGTTTGCTTGCCAAACAGAAGCGTTTTATGGCAAAGTGATTCAAGCAAAATCTGCGTCGATTTTGATGAAAAAGCAACCAAAAAGCACACGTCGGTGTGCTTTTTGGTTGCGGTTTCCGCATATCTAATCAGGTGTTTTAATTTGAAAAGGATTATTTGAGTTTGCCGAGTCCTATCGAATATCCTTGCGCTTTTCCAAGCTCTTTCGCACTCTTTTTGTCAAGCAGCTCTACGCAACGGATAAACGTGCAAATTTGCTCGCAAGCAAGGGCGGAGTTGTATTTGTCCATGTGATGATTTTCCGCAATCGAGCAAAGATAATCGGGAGCGGTGACAAGCGCGATTTCGGGAATACGCTTGTTGAAGAGAGGTTGACCTTCGCCGAAGTGGAGCAAATTGTGTCCGCGCAGCGTCATAGTGCGCACGATATCGCGCTCTTTTATTGCTTCGTAATAGACGTCGTCCACGACTTTGTTGCCGGTGTAGACTATTTCTACGTCAATGGGATTGGTCTGCGTGTACACGCCGTTTACGTCCTTCCATTCCGTGCATCCGAGATGTTCGACGGCGCAACCCGCAACCGCTTTCAAGCCGCCTTTTTTGCCTTTCCAAACCTGTTTGTTGTCGGCAAGGAAACGGGATGTTGCCTGATCCGTTCCCGTGCGGAAATTTGGGAGGCGGAAGTGTCCCGTGACGAATGCGAACACTAGATTTCTGTCCAACGGATGTTCTTTGAAATACTCCATCATACGCAAAAGTCCGATTGCGCCGTTTTCTTCGCAGAAGTTGCATCCGTCGGTGTGAGTGTTGATTATTATTGCTTCCTTTGTGTCTTTTTTGCCTTTTATGACGGTGTAGAACGATTGCGTGTTGGCGTCTTCGAGCGTACCCGTGAGTTTGAGAGTTGCGCTCTTTTTCGCTTTTGCGGCTTCGAGCACCGTTTGTCCGTCCTTTTCGTTTACCCAAACCATAGGCACTTTGAGGTAGTGAAGGATAAAGTTGAGCACTTGCCCTTCAACCATTTTGTCCGACATATCTTCCCAAATGCAAATCATACCTTTCATGCCCGACAGTTGCGCAGCCCAGAAGGTGAGCAAAGTTTTGACGAAAGACGTACTGACCGGGCCTCTGTAACTCTTTTCGATTTCGAGGTCGCTCGGCAAGGATTTGCGCTTGTCAAAAGCGATTTTACTGCTTATTTTCGAGAGGTTTTTTATGTGACAAACGGCAATTTTGCCTCTTGCCCTTTGGAAGCCGAGAGGGTGATTCCCGACTACGACCAGCTTTCCGCTGACGCCGTTTTCGCCCGTGAGTCCGCTGTAAGGGAAGGGAGACGACACATGCACGTCTTTGCCGTCCACGACAAGCGAGCAATCTTTGCATTGCCAACGCTTGAAAGTGTAGGGAGTGACGTTGACGTCAAGTCCGAGTTTGATGATTTGAGCCTTTATCCATTCGCAGAATTCGTTTTGCGCGTCCGTGCCGGTAAGACGAATTCCGAATGAGTTCATGGTGTTCATATCTTCGTCAACTTTTTTAGGGTTGAAGTATTTTGTTACGTCCATAATTTTCTCCTTCATATCCGTTGCCGTCGATATTGTTAAAAATATATCGACATATTTGATTGTAACACATTTGTAAGATATGTCAATGCGCAACAAAAAAGAAGAATGGATTTGGCAAGCGAACAACAAAAACAGAGAATGCCAAAATTGCGAATTCAGCCGATTAGATATATAAAAAAGCTCGACATTATTGTGAGGAGCTTTTTTAAGTGCCATATTTTGATTGATTTTGTTTAGTCTGCCGCTTCGCTCATCTCAATGCGGGTGTTTGGCATAAGTCGCATGAGAAAATATTGTATTGTCAATGTAAATCCGATCGAACAGAATACGTGAATTTGAGCAATCGACGATATGGGATAGGGGCGTTCTACGATGCCTTTCAGATTTGCCAGTTTGAGCATAATGACAGAGGTCATCAGGACATAGGCAAGCATGCCCACGGAAATCATGCCTTGTTTTGGGTTTCTCAAAAGCGTCGTGATAAAAAACAAAACTTCCGTCACAAAAAACATAATAAAGCCTATCGTTGCGACGTTGTTGTGAATTTCCCGCAATCTCTTGTATTTTTCGGCGAGTTCGCCTTCGACTTCGATCCACGGTACGGACATGCCGGCAGTGAGAATGGTTGCACTTATCAGGCTCAAACCCAAAAACAAATACTTCAATTGCTTCGAATACTGTCCTACGTCAAGACACATTTTCATCGAAAGGATGAATCCTGCAACGAAAAGGAATCCGTAAAAGAGGATAAGTCCCATATGTTTTTCCCTGTAAGCGATATAAGAGAGGGATTTGAAAATAGGTTTTTGACCGTTCAAACTGCAACATATTGCCGAAATCGCAGGGAAGATAACGCACCAAAAGGCAATCAAAATCACTTCGAACGCTTTTTGATGTTTATCGAGATATTTCGGTTTCGACGCATTATGATTAAAAGCTTTCATATCCAAATCTCCCGTAAAGTTTATCCTAAAAGCATTTATAACACGAAAAGCCGAGAAATTCAATAGTTACTTCATTTTTAATATTTCTCCATTGAATTTTACATGTCGAATTTTTCAATCTGCATTCGGTTTGTCGGTGAGAAATCGCTATATCCAAGCACTTTTATTAAAATTTGCAACCTTGTAAACACAATTCATATATCGGCGTGAAATTAAGGTTTTACAAACGCATGGAAATGGCGCAAGCGAAAATTCTTACTGTTTAGTAGACCTTTTGAGTGGATTTGTTAAATTCTTGCAAAAGATAAAAAACATTAGTTCGACAAAAATCAAAATTTATGAAAAGTTTTTAATCATTTTTGAAATGGGCATTGTTTTTTCTTTTTAAATATGATAGCATAGTTTAGAAGCAAACGAGGAAATTGTGCATATTATTTAATAAATACTTGCAAAAATCCCGTCTGCTTGCCAAAGACGAATCGTGCTTGCACGGTTAAGAGGGAATATTTGATGGTATGTGACGTACATAACGCCAATGTTGACAAGAACGCATCCGCGATTCTTATCGGCTCCAATCTCATCGCCGAATCGGCTGTGAGATATATGGCGTTTTTGTCCGTGATTTTCGACCGCAACGGTAATTTTAAAACGATTTTCCATTCAGACAACACAACTATGCAAAAAACCTTAATTTTACGTAGGTGTTTTCAGCGTACCGGAAAATGCGTTTTCAAAAATAGCGAACAACGTTTGCAGTCGGTTTTCAACGTATACGGGCTTGACGCTCGATATTCGATTTAAAGGTATATAGGAGATCAAAATGTTCGATAGCTTGTTGCTTCTCAATAAATTAGGTTCTGTGGACATCGGATTTTTCGTTGCCTGCGCTGCGATAATCGTGCTTATCGTTGCGGTGTATTTTTTGATACCCGTATTCAACAAGAAGCAATATCGTGAGCAAAGGGACAATTTGAAAAAGCGCGAGGACGCGTTCAGATCCAATCGGAACGCAAGAGTGATGCAAGAAACCGCATCCGACGGCGACGTTTCGGCAAACTTCGAGCAAAACGAAGTCGTTGAACAAGACGTTCAACCTACTGAAGTCGACACCGTTTGCGACGACGCAAACGACAATACCGACGGCGGTGAAGACAAGCAATGAAGAAAGGTCTTGTCGTTGCCAACATCATATATTATCTGTTCACGTTCACGATAGGCGTTTTGCTTGCCGTGTTCTTGCCGTATTTTTTGATGCTGTACGGAGAGTCGGTGAGCATAATCGAGAAGTCGCTCGCCGAAAAAAACTATTCGCAAGCGATAGCTATCGTCGGCGGATACTACGACGATCAATACGTTCTGCAACAAGATCTTCAAACGGGCGGGGGAATCGTGCTGTTTAAGGCGGCAACGCTCTATCCCGGTACGGACGAGGACGGCAACAGCGTGCAGGACATGAGAATGCACAAAGCCTATGCCGGCTTTATATATGGAATAAAAGATATATATAAGGTTGCAAAAAACGACAATAACAACGCAAAAATCAACGTGACCGATCTCGACGGAAACGTACACAGGGTTGAGGTGTTAGACACCGACAGCAACGGAGATTCGATAAAGGATACCAATTCGACTTGCGTAAAGAACGGATTTATCTACGTCGATCTCGATCAAGACACGCTCTCGTCAATCGCGAAAATCGAGTTGATAGATTGTGACGGCACGGTGTTTGCGAGCGTCGATGCAAATCTCGACTTCGGCGAAGAGTTCTTTGAGGACTGCGAAGCGTTCGTCACCGAGTATAACGCCGATTTCAAATCGGACAAGCTCAGCGGACTCAACGATGCGCTTCTTGCAAAAAACGAACATTACAAAATAAGCTCCGACGGCGTGGTGAAGAGCAGCGCGGACAAAAAATCGGCAATCATAGTCGTCGTGTACTTTATCGGAATCTATCTTATCGGCGATTCGCTCATCGGAAAACGATACGTCATCAGATTCTTCAAGTGGGTGTTTGTCAAGGTGTTCAAGATTAAGCCCAAGCAGAAGAAAGTCAAAAACGAAGAGACTTTCGGCCACGATTACTTCTGCAAACTCACTATGACTTGCGACGTATCCGAGGTCGAGGAATTCGATACGAGCGTGCAAGTGAAGTACTCCAACGAAAGCGGCGAAGCACAATTTACACTGCTAAAAAGCGGCAATTATACCGAAACGAAGCAGGTCAAAGCAGGAGATTATGTCAACCTTCGGGTTGATATAGATCAAAATTATATAACACAAGGACTTCCCGAAACTCTCGAAGTTGAGGGATATCAAAAACAAATAACGTTTAAGATTCTAAAACGTGAGGACAAAAGTGTATGAAGATATCTATCCAACATCTGACCAAAGTATTCCCGTCAAGAGAAAAGAAAGGTAAACCCGTCGTTGCGGTCAACGATATGTCTATCGAAATTCCGTCAGGAAAGCTCGTCGGACTTCTCGGCCCGTCCGGTTGCGGAAAATCTACGACGCTGTTTATGCTTTCGGGCTTGGAATCTCCCACGCAAGGCAACATCTTTTTCGACGAACAAGACGTAACGACGCTCGCTCCCGAAAGAAGAGGTATCGGCTTGGTTTTCCAAAACTACGCTTTGTATCCTCACATGACGGTTGCTCAAAACATCATGTTCCCCTTGCTCAACATGAGAATTCCCAAAGAGCAGGCAAAAGAGAAAGCTCTCGACGCCGCTCGTTTGGTGCAAATCGAAGAGCTGATGGCAAGAAAGCCCTCCGAGCTTTCGGGCGGCCAACAACAACGTGTGGCAATCGCTCGCGCGCTCGTTAAGATGCCCAACGTTCTTTTGTTGGACGAACCTCTTTCCAACCTCGACGCGCGCCTCAGACTTCAAACTCGTGAGGAAATCAAGCGTATTCAACGCGAAACGGGCATAACGACGGTTTTCGTTACGCACGACCAGGAAGAAGCTATGTCAATTTGCGACATCATGGTCGTTATGAAGCTCGGTTTGGTGCAACAAATCGGCGAACCGCAATCCATCTACGACAATCCCGCAAACTTGTTCGTCGCAAATTTCTTGGGAACTCCTCCCATCAATATTTTCGACGGCAAAATCGAGGGCGGCAAAGTTTATATCGGTGAAGAAGTCATTCAGGACACCGATCTCGAAGATCAAGCGATCAAAGTCGGTATTCGTCCCGAGGGCTTCATCTATGACGAAAACGGCGCGTTGTCGCTCGAAGTAGACCATATCGAAGTTATGGGACGCGACAAATCCATCGTTTCTCGTCACGCCGCTTCGAATAAACCCACCGTTCGCAGCATCGTCGATTCCGACGTCAAACTTCCCGAACAGGTCGGTACGTTCAAATTCAATCTCAAACCCAACAAGGTGTTCTTGTTCAATGCAGAAACCGAAGAGAGGATTAAATAATGGCAAAGAAGACTATTAAAACTACAACCGAACAAGTTTGCGAAGAAAAAACGGAAAACTTGACGGTCGAGTCCGAGCCTAAGGTTGACGTCGAACAAATCGTGGAGAGTCAAAACGAGATAAACGACGAGGACATCGAAGACGTCGTCGTTTCGGATGAGATTGCTCCTGTCGTTGAAGAAAGCGTCGCAAGCGACGCCGTTGACGCACCCGTTGAAAAGAAATCCGGCTTTTTCTCCGATTTGGGCGGAAAAGTCAAAGGACTGTTCTCAAAAAAGAAGAACTGGCTCGAAGAAGTAGAGGGAGTTGAGATATATCCCTCCACTTACGTATTGTCTACGGGCGAAAAAGTAAAGAGATTTTTCAAATCGCAATCGGGTTGGCTCTTCGTACTCCCGGCAGTGATTTTGATGTGCGTCTTTACGTTTTATCCCATCGTCAACGCCTTTATCGGCGCGTTTAAGCAAAATTACAACGGACTCAACGGCGCGTTTGACGGATGGGGATTTGAAAACTTCGTGCGCGTTTTGAAAGGCGACACCGGTACGGGCGGCGCAAACTTCTTGCAATGCTTGGTCAACACCACCGTGTTTACGTTGATTTCCGTTCCGCTTTCGACGTTGCTTGCATTGCTCATTTCGGTTGCGCTCACGTCGATAAAACCCTTGCAAAAGGCGTATCAAACGGTCTTGTTCTTGCCGTACTTGACAAACGCTTTGGCAATGGGCGCGGTTTTTGCCACGTTTTTCACGATTGTCGGCACGAGAAACAACACGGAAACCGTAGGTTTGTTCAATATGGTGCTAGGGTGGTTCGGCATAGATCCGGTCGATTGGATAGGCAAGGCCGGCGGTCCTACGTGGGAAATCGGCAGTCTGACGATTCCGTGGCCGAAATACATCGTTATGATTATCTACGAAGTGTGGTCGGGATTGCCGTTCAAAATTTTGATTTTGTTCAGCTCGCTCCAAAGCGTCAACAAGCAATATTACGACGCCGCAAGAATAGACGGCGCATCCAAAAACACGATTTTGTGGAAGATCACCGCTCCGATGATTTCGCCTATGATCAGTTATCTTATCGTCACCGGCATCATGGGCGGTATGAAGCAATACACGGCAGTCGTAGGTATCTTCGGCGACCAAATGGGCATTGACTACGATATGGGCACCGTCGTCGGATACATATACCAATATATCGACAAAGGTATGACGGGATATGCGTTCGCAGGTTCGCTGTTGTTGTTCTTTATCATCATGATATTTACGGGCATCAACCGATTCGTAAGCAAAAAGAAAGTAAAATTCTGAGGGGTGCGCTATGACCGATATTGAAAACAAAGATTTGTTTGAAAACAACGAAAATACAACACCCGAAACGGAATCCGCAGATCTCGGCGAAGAAAACGTTGTCAAAGACAACGCCGACGAAATGAGCGTTGTCAGCGCAAAAGATTCTGCGCTCGACCAAACCGTGTCCGCGGTTTCTTCCGACGCGGCGATTTTTGAGAGAAACGTAACGGATTTCAACGTCGAAAAAGAGAGAAGAAAACAAAAAGTCGGCAACGTGCTCAAAAACGTGCTCGTTTACACTGTTTTGACGGTTTGCGCGGTGCTTGCGTTCTTGCCGTTCTATTGGATGGTAATTTCTTCGCTCAAAACCGAAATGGAATATCGTCAGTCCGTGCCGACGTTCTTCCCGCACACGTTTATGTGGAAAAACTACGAGGCGGTGTTGAGCCAAACCTCGTCGGGCGGATCTGGATCGTTCGTGCAAATCCTTATCAATACGCTTGTCGTGGGCTTTTTCTCGACGACAATCGGCGTGCTTGTGACTATTATCACGGCATACGCGCTGGCTCGCATGAAATTCAAGGGCAAAAACATTTTGTTCACGCTCATGCTTGCAACGATGATGATTCCGGGCGAAATGTACACGATCACCAACTATCTCACCGTGTCCGCATGGGGTTGGAGAGATACGTTTACGGTCATGATACTGCCGTTCCTCGTGAGCGTGTATTATATCTATTTGCTCAGAAACAACTTTATGCAAATCCCCGATTCGCTCTACAAAGCGGCGAAAGTGGACGGTTTGTCGGACATGGGCTACCTTATCAAAGTCATGGTGCCGTTGACTGCTCCGACGCTGGTTTCCATCACGCTTTTGAAGTTTATCGGCACGTGGAACTCATACATTTGGCCAAGACTTGTCAACAGCAAGGACTGGCAGATGGTCACCAACTGGGTCACGCGCGGATTTACGGATAGAATAGGCACGGTGTCGGGCGCGCTGTACGGCTTGCCCGGATACGGCTCCGAAACGCTTACGACGCTCAAAATGGCTGCCGTATGCATGGTTTCGCTTCCTCTTTTCATCCTCTTCATCACTTGCCGCAAATATATCATGCACGGCGTGTCGAAGAGCGGTACGAAGGGCTGATACAAAAACAGGGCGGTTTGCCCCAAAAACTCGAATATCTGCCTTTACGGCAATATTAATATAACAAAAAGGAGAGCAATTATGAAAAAGATTTTGTGTGTTTTGCTCGTAGTCGCGGTTGCAATCACATGCTGTGGTGTATTGCTGACGGCTTGCAACGAAACCTCTACAGACTATTCACATACTATCGTGTTCTATTCTTCCCAAGGAGATAGCTTGCAATCTGCTACGCAAGTTGCAATCAACAACTTTGAAGCGAAATTCCCGGGATGGAAAGTTCAACACGTTCAAGTCGGAGGTTACGACGACGTCAAGGAAAAAGTCATTTCCGACTTCCAAGGTAAACAACAACCCGACTTGGCATACTGCTATGCAGACCACGTTGCGCAATATTTGCAAACCTCAAAGGTCGTTGATATGAGCACTCTTATCAACTCCACCGACACGGTGAAGGGCGCAAACGACGTTGAATATGCAATCGGTTACACGGCAGAAGAAGTTGCGGACTTTGTCCCGGGTTACTACAAAGAAGGTCTTGCGTCCAACTACGGCGATCATGAAAAATACGGCTACGATGCAAACGCAATGCTCACGCTCCCGTTTGTCAAATCCACCGAATTGATGTACTACAACAAGGACGCTCTTGACGCACTCGGACTCAAACCGGCAACAACGTGGGACGAACTCTGGACACAGGCTTCATACCTCAAAACGAAATATCCCACCGCAACGCCTTTGGGATACGACTCCGAAGCAAACTGGTTCATCACTATGTGCGAACAAAACGGCTGGGGTTACACCAGTGCGGACGCTCCTCACTATCTCTTCAACAACGACAACACCAAAACGTGGCTCAACAAGTTGAACGAGTACTACAACAAGGGCTATATCGCAACTCAAAACGAGTACGGTGCCTACACCTCCGCATTGTTCACAAAGGGCACTGAAGGCGGCGCAATCTACTGCATCGGTTCATCCGGCGGCGCATCTCACCAAAATCCGGGTAGCGCATTCAAATGGGGCATCGCACCCATCCCCGGAAGCGTTCAAGCAGACGGCTCCGTAAATTATTCTGCAATTTCCCAAGGTCCGTCTCTCGTTATGTTCGAGGCAGGCAACGGTGTTGCAAACATTGACGAAAAGAAGATCATGACTTTCATGTTTGTCAAAGAATTGATGGATCCTACCTTCCAAGCGTCTTTCGCAATCGCATCCGGTTACAATCCTTCTCGTAACTCCGTTTACGAAATCGAAGCATACAAAGAGCATATGAAAGGCACAGACATCACGGCAGTTGCTGCAAACGTAGCGGCTTCAATGTCCGACAGATTCTTCACGTCTCCCGCATTCGTCGGTTCGTCCACGGCACGTACCCAAGTCGGCAACGTCGTTCTTTACACGTTGAAGGGCAGCAAGTCCGCCGAAAAGGCGTTGTCGGACGCAATTACAAACTGCGGCGGAAACAGATAACCATAGCGCAGACTGCAAAAACGCAAACCAGATAAAACAATGAAAAAAGCGATAAGTATTCTTCTTTTGATTGCCGTCGTGCTTACATGCACTCTCGCGTTTGTTGCTTGCAACAAAGAGCCGGAGATTGCAGACAACACAAAGTATTACGACACAGTCACAAAGAAGGCGAAACTCACAAAATCATTTGAAGGCAAATCCTTTATGAACGACGGTATAGGCGCTGCAACTGTCGACGCCTACACCGACGGCGATACCACACGCTTCCGCGCTTGGAATAAGGAAGGAAACGATACGGTTATAATTCGTTATTACTGCGTCGATACTCCCGAATCGACGGGCGGCGTCGAAAAGTGGGGCAAAGCGGCGTCTTTGTTTGTAAAGGACAGACTTTCTCAAGCTACCCAAATCGTGTTGGAATCTTCAACGGGCACTCGTCCGACGCACGATTCCTACGGCACTCGCTATCTCGGATACGTTTGGTATAAGACGGCAAATAGCAACGATTTCAGACTTTTGAACCTCGAACTCATTGAAAACGGGTTCACCGAAAACAAAGCTTTGAACACCGATGCATATCCGTATTACAGCTATATGGACGAGGCAAACAAGTTTGCAAAATCCATAAAGTTGCGTATTTATTCCGAGCTCGAAGATCCTCTTTATTCGACGGATCCCGTTGAAATGACAATCAAGAATTTCTGGGATAACACCGAACAATACTACAATGCGGATGCCGATGCAGGTTCCAAAATCGTTATGACTGCGTATTTGCAAAGCTTGAAAATGTCGGAAGGCAAAAGCGTCACATATACCTTTGTTGCGGGACAATACGATCCCGAAACCAACAAAGTGTACACGATAAACGTGTATGCGGCGTATTCGTCAAGCCCGGCAACAAGAATGAAGATAGGTCAGCTCTACAAGATCATCGGCTCGGTGCAAAAATATGGCGGAACATTCCAGATTTCGGGGCTTGTGTACAACAGCCTTTACGGCGAAAGCATAGGCAATTCGAATCCCGGATACGAAGGCTGCCGTTTGGTGCAAGCAAACTACTATCTGACGTTTGATTCGACGGTAGAGTATATTGCTCAATACAGCAAAACTTTGTACACGGACGTGACGGTGAAGAGTTCGTCGATTGAAAACGGCGTGCTTACAATCCTCGGTTCGACTCAAAAATGTACGGACGACGGATTCGACGATGCGGTTGAATTTACCTATCAAGTGAAAGTTTCGGACAGCTATATAAATCAGTTTGCGGTTGGCAAAAAATTTAGCGTAAGAGGTTATCAACTTGTTGATAAATCAGGAACAATCGTTATTCCGAATATATCGGATATAACCGTAAAATAATAATATTAAAGGAGAAATGGAGATGAAAAGAAATATCATAGCGGTCTTGGCTATAGTTATGGTATTGTGCTGCGTCACGTTGGCTGCTTGCAACGACAAGAACGACACCAACGTGCTTGACAGTTACATTTTCGACATGGACGGCACAACCGTTACCGATGATTTCACTCTTCCCGCAACAATCGGCGGTGAAGCGGCGGAATGGAAATCCGAAGGCACCGCAATCCAATTGGAAAAACGCGAATCCGATTGGCTTGCAAAAGTCACCCTTCCCGAAACGGGCTTGGTTGACGTCAATTTGACAGTAACCGTCAAAAAATCGAGCAAATCCTACACCGTAAGAGTCAAAGCACTTGACGTTTACGATTTTATGAACAGCTACGTGTTCCCCAAGGACAAGGCAACGATCGTTGACAACTTCGATTTGGAAACAGAGTTTGCTTACAAAGGCAAAACCGCAACTATCGCATGGTCGGTTGACGAAGACTATGAGCTTTACATCAAGGTCATCAACAACGGCAAAACGTTGCAAGTTACACCTCAAGGCAACCAAACTCCCGTCAAAGTCAAGGCAACTTTCACCTACAACGGAGTGAGCGCATCTCAATCCTATCGTATGACCGTCTACAAGACCATGGAAGGACTTGAACTTGTCAACTACTGGTACACCAACACCGGCGTTTCCATCGATATGAGCGGTTACGTCGTTTTGATCGGCACGGCTTACAGCTCTAGCTATAATAACGTCACACTCTACATGGTCAACGACGATTTCACGGCGGGCTACTATCTCTTTAGAGTCAAAACCACCGATGAACATGCTGCGAAATTGGCTCCCGGCGTACACATCACCGTCACCGGCACAACCAACACCAACTATAACGGTCTGGTGGAAACCAACGCAGGCGGCAAACTCGTTGTTGACGACGACGTCGCACCCATCGACGTAAACGCACACGTCAAAGCAATCGATCAAGAAGTCATCGGCAACTTGCCCGCAACCGTTTATCATGAATCTCGCCTTGTTTCTCTCACCAACTGGAAAGTTACGAAGGTTGCAGCAGACGCAGACAAGCAAGCAGGTGCAAACTACACCTTGATGACGCTCGAAAAGGGCGGCGCAAAAGTGCAAGTCCGCGTGAGCAAATATATGGAAGGCGCATACGCAACGAAAGCAGACGATGCAACCTGGACTGCAATCAATGCCTTGACGACAACTTATCCCGTTGGCTCAATGGTCAACGTAACCGGTATTTTGTCCAACTATAAAGGTTGGCAAATCATGCCGTTGAGCGCATCCGCAGTGACTGCAAGCGGTCAAGAAGAAGATGCTGCAGACACAGTGTACGCAGGCAAGAAAGTTGCAGCCGCAATCGCAAAAGTCAATGAAAAACTCGTTGCAGACGGCATCAACACAGCAGCGGGCAAAACCGTGCGTATCACAACTCAAAAAGAGTTTGCTCTCGAAACGGCAGTTGACGGCGTTGAAATTTCTTATGAAATCGTCGGCAAATCCAACGCAATCGTCATCGACGGCGGCAAGATGACGGTAACACCGGGCAACCCCGAAACGGCAACCATCCTTGCAACTTACAAGAGCGGTGAATTCGAGTCCGTTCAATTCCTTTCTGTCGAATCCTTGATCCCGACCGCAGCATCCATGCTCGAAGATCTCGAAGTTCCCGAAAGCATCAAAGCAGTTACGGATCTCCCGACTGTTGAAGGCGCAACAATCGAATGGGAAGTCGAGTCAGGCAAAAATGTGCTTGCAATCAAAAACGGTCAGTTGATCCCGACCTTGACAGAAAACGACGTTCTCACTTCCGTCAAAGCAACTCTCACTTACAATGGCGCAACGAGAAGCAAGAACTACATCGTCACTGTTAAAGCAGGCAAGGGCTCTGTTGAGGTTAAAGCACCGTTTGTCGAAGGACAAGGATATGTCTTGACAGTTGACCAAACCAATCTTGCAAAGCAAATCTATGCATGCAACGAAATGGACAAGTACTATATTAAGGCTACTGACAATACTGATAATGTTCAACTTGTGTATGTCGAGATCGTTGAAGGCGGCTACAAACTTTATTTCAAAACAACCAATAAAGATAAATCCGAGACCAAAACTTATATTGCATACAAAGCAGCCGGCGACTTCACAAACATTTTGCTTGACAGCACTGGAAAAGAAAGCAACGTATGGACGTGGAATGCAGAGAACGAGTGCTTTACTTGCAATTTGACAAGCAACAAAGGTACTTTTGATTACTATCTCGGTGCAAACTATAGCAACCAAACGTTTAGATTGAACCAAGTTAAAGAAGGCAAACCGTTCTTCAATGGTGACAATTTCCGTGCATATCTTGGCGAAATCAAATTCGTTCCGCTTACGGAATACAACATCACTGTAGCAGAAGATTCAAGCGCAAATGCACAAGTCAAGTTGAACGAAACAAAGGGTGTAAACGGTCAAAAGTTTACATTCACCGTAAAAGTTGACGAGGGTTATGAAATTGTTGCGGTCAAAGTCAACGGAACAGAGGTTGAAGCTGTTGAAAACGTTTACACCGGTGTCGTGAAAGGCGCAACAAGTGTTACTGTTCAAACCAAACAAATCGGCGCAGAAGATCCCAACAAAAAAACAATCCCAGAAGCATTGGCTGCAGCAGACGGAACAGATGTTGTTGTAACCGGTTATGTCAAGTCAATTGATACTGCGTGGAGTACAAAATTTAATAATATGTCTGTTACAATTGCCGATGACGAAGGAAACACACTTTATGTGTTCCGTCTTTCGACACAAGTCAACATCAATGACATTATTACTGTAAGCGGTAAAATGGCAACATACAATGGGAACAGACAAATCGGTGCTGGTGCTACCGCCGAAATTATCGGTCAAAAAGCATAATTGACATTTGAAATGACAATTTGATTGTTTCAGAGTCAAACAAAAGCCTCGCGTTTGCGAGGCTTTTGCATTTCAAATCCACCCAACAGCGATTGTTACCGAAGGTCAATCGCGTGCAACGGACGGTACCCGTCCCAACAATGCAAGTATTGTTGCCTGCAAATTGTTCGATTTGCAGGGGGAGTTCAAGTTCGGTGTCCGCAAAAAAAGAAAAAACACGAACAAAGTTCGTGCTTATCTTTTTGTGGTGCGGTCTACGCAAAACAAATGGGTGCTGACGCACCTCGTGCGTTGCACTGACACTGCGTGTCTATTTGTTTGCTATGTCCGCTGCGCACGATTTCTGCAAATGCTGTGCGCTTGCATCTCTCTTTGCTTGCGGTCTACCGAGACTTGTAGCGAGCAAAGCGAGCGTAATAGCGGAACGGGCGAATATTATTCGCCAAAGTGAAGCGTCTACGCTAAACAATCCGTGCTGCGCACTTTGCCTTCGGTTCAACGCTATCGCGTTTTGATTGTTTGCTATGTCCGCTGCGCTCGATGTCCGCAAATGCTTTGCGCTTGCGTCTCTCTTTGCTTGCGGTCTACCGAGACTTGTAGCGAGCAAAGCGAGCGTAATAGCGGAACGGGCGAATATTATTCGCCAAAGTGAAGCGTCTACGCTAAACAATCCGTGCTGCGCACTTTGCCTTCGGTTCAACGCTATCGCGTTTTGATTGTTTGCTATGTCCGCTGCGCTCGATGTCCGCAAATGCTTTGCGCTTGCGTCTCTCTTTGCTTGCGGTCAGTCGGACGGAGTCCGAGTTGCGCAAAAATGCGCCGTGCGAAGTATCGCACGCAAGCCTCGGTGTCCGCAAAAAAAAGAAAAAACACGAACAAAGTTCGTGCTTATCTTTTTGTGGTGCGGTCACCGAGACTTGAACTCGGACGGTGTAACCATACGCCCCTCAAACGTACGCGTCTGCCTATTCCGCCATGACCGCTTAACATTGCTTATTATATGATTAAAACAAGGGGGTTGTCAAGGAGTTTTGCATCTTATTTTTGCCAAAAGACAACATTTTTTTCAAACTCATATATTTAAAATATGGGCGGACGTTTCGATTTTGGACAGAGTGTATCTCAAACGGCAAAAATATCTTTTGGGGATATTCCGCACGATCCGCTCAAGCAAAACGTTTTTGCAAGCGTGCTTGCCGAGGCGTTGTGCAAGGACAAATCGAAAGCGGAGATTGCGGATATGATGCGGTTTTTGCAAATTTTGTGTAGCCTTATGAAATCATATATGATTTGATGCGATTTTTGCCCTTTCGCCCTTGAATCGACGATTGGTTTGTGGTATATTTATTATATTGTTTTGCAGGCGAGCATAAACAATATCAAATCGCTTGCAAAGTTTGCTATGATGACGGACAGTTTTGGCTTCAAGCATAAAAGCGGAATGTTGACGGCGGTCAGTTCGCTGCCGAGCGAGTGGGGAATAGGCACGTTTGGCGCGCCCTGTAAGCGATTTGTAGACTTTTTGAGCGCGACACGCACAAAGTGTTGGCAGATACTGCCGCTCAATCCTACGGCGTACGGTGACAGCCCGTATCAGTCTCCCGCGTCGTTTGCAGGCAATCACTATTACATCGATCCTCAAACGTTGTTTGAAAAAGGCCTTCTCGACGGCGAGGATTTGAAATCCGCCGTTCACGTTTGCGACAAAACCGACTACGGATGGTTGTTTGAAAGCAAAACTGCCTTGCTCAAAAAAGCATATTCGCACTTTTTACCCGATTGCGAGTTCGAAACGTTTTGTAAAGACAACGCAAAGTGGCTTGACGATTATGCGTATTTTATGGCACTCAAAGCCGCATTCGGCTACAAGGCGTGGAACGAATGGGAAGACGAATTCCGCTTTTACGACAAGGCGCAAGCACGCAAAGGGGAGTTTGCCTCCGAAATTGCATTTTGGAAGTTCGTTCAGTACGAGTTTTTTGCCGAGTGGAAGGACGTTTTGAATTACGCTCATTCAAAGGATATAACGATTGTAGGCGATATGCCCATTTACGTCGCATACGATTCCGCCGACGTGTGGAGCAATCCGTCTATGTTTTTGCTTGACGAGGATTTGAATCCGACAGTCGTTGCAGGTTGTCCGCCCGACGCTTACGCCGAGGACGGTCAGTTGTGGGGCAATCCAATTTACGACTACGACAAGATGAAAGCGGACGGCTACGAGTGGTGGATAGAGCGCATCGAGCAAAGTTTCAAACTTTACGATATATTACGCATAGACCACTTCCGCGGATTTGCAGGGTATTTCGTCATCAAAAACGGCGAAAAAACAGCAAAAGACGGCAAATGGATGGTAGGCCCCGGCAAATCGCTTTTTGACGAGGTAAATCGCCGTATGCCCGGTGCAAAAATCATTGCCGAGGATTTGGGCTTTATCACCGACGACGTGCGCGAATTGCTTGCATACTGCGGCTATCCCGGCATGAAAGTGTTGCAATTTGCTTTCTCAAACGATGACAACGAGTATTTGCCGCGCACGTATAAGGACGAAAACTGCGTCGTGTACACGGGCTCGCACGATGCCGATTGCACGACTTCCTGGTGTAAAAAATTAAAAGGCGATACGCTCGCACGGTTCAAAAAAGAGTGTCTGCGTTTCTGCGGTGGCGCAAACCGCACCTACGCTATGATAAACCTTGCGTTTCAATCCGTTGCGAATCTTGTCGTCGTTCCTCTTCAAGATTGGTTGTTGCTCACAAACGAGCAGGGCAGAATGAACATCCCTTCCGTTGCGCAAGGCAATTGGGTTTGGCGCGCTCCGAGCAATTACGACAACCACGAACTTATTGACAGAATAAGAAAAACGAACGAGCGGTTTAAGAGAGAAAATTAAACGGCAAAAAATGCCGTTTGCAAATTGACGTATATAAAAAACTGAAAACAAACAAAAAATAGAAGCACTCGCCGAGTGCTTCTATTTTTTGTATCAATCGAATTTTACATCTTTGCGATATAAGCCGCAAGCTCGTTGAAGATGACGTCGAGTCCGTGTGCGCCGGCATCGGGATAACCGATTGAACGCTCGCCCACCGTGCCCGCTCTGCCGAGTGTGGCAACGTGAGTTTTGGTTGCTTCTGCGCCTTCGTGAGCCGCTTTTGCGCCGAGGTCAAGACCTTCTTGCAATTTTTTGCCTTCTTCCGCTGCTTTGGTGAGAGCCATTGCGCAAGGTTTGAGAGCGTCAACAAGCGTCTTGTCGCCGATTTCCGCGCCTTTGCCGAAGGACTTTTTGCCCGTTTCGTACACGCCGCGATTTGCTTCGGTGAAGAGAAGTGCTATATCCGTGAGGTTGACTTCTTTCTTGCCGAGCATTGCTTTGCCTGCATACTTGAACGCAGAACCCCAAATAGGACCGGATGCTCCGCCGCAGTATTCTTTGATGATTTCGCTGCAACTTACAAGGAATTGACCGATGTCGCCTTTCTTTCTGGTTGCCCAGTCCGCTTTGAGTTGTCTGAAACCTTTTGCGATGGACATACCGAAGTCGCCGTCGCCCATTTTGTCGGCTTCACAGAAGGGAACTTCGTTTTCGATGACGATGTCTGCCATCTTGTCCACGATTTGAACGAAAGCCGCGGTGTTGATGGTTTCGTTTACGACGGGTTTGCCTTCGACTTCGTATACGGCAACTTCTTCGACTTCGGCTTTTGCAGCTTTCTTTGCGGTTTTTGCTTCGACGTGCTCTTGCGGAACGTATCCGAGAGCTCTGCCGATTGCTTGCACTGCTTCCAGAGCCGCTTCTGCCTGTTCGCTCATTGCGGCGCCCCAAGTGAGTGCGGGGGTGTTGACGGGATAGTCGACGAGAGATTTAAGCTCGCTGTCCACTCTCAAAACGGAAATCGACGCACCTGCCATATCGATGGAAGTCATGAAGTTTCCGACGATGGTCTTGTGGATGGTTATGCCGTCTTGATTGAGAGCTTTTGTGACAGAGTTGTTGAGAATGTAGAGCTCTTGAAGGGGAGTTCCGCCGAAACCGTTGATAAGAAGCACGATTTCTTCGCCTTTTTTGAGTTTGAGATCCTCTTCGAGATCGGTGAGGATGCGTCTTGACAAATCGTCACAGAACGTGCCGGTGGAATAGTCGATTTTCTCGCGGAAACGACCGGGTTCACCGTGAATACCGACGCCGAATTCCATTTCGTCGTCGCCGATTTCAAACGTGGGATGACCTGCTGCGGGAACGGTGCAGCTCGTGAAAGCGAAACCGAAAGAACGCACGTTGTCGATAACCTTGTTTGCAACCGCTTTGACTTCTTCGAGGCTCTTGCCTTGTTCTGCCGCCGCGCCTGCGCATTTGTGTACGAGAACGGTGCCCGCAACGCCTCTGCGACCGACGGTATAGAGAGAGTCTTTGACGGCGATGTCGTCGTTGACGTACACTGCGTCAACCTTGATACCGTCCTCTTGAGCGTCGCTCATTGCGTTGTTGAAGTTCATGCAGTCGCCCGAATAGTTTTTGACGATGAGAAGCACGCCTTTGTCCGTTGCGCATTGCTTGATTGCGTTGTAAACCTGAACTTGAGAGGGGGATGCGAAAACGTCGCCGCAAACCGCAGCGTCAAGCATGCCTTTTCCGACAAAACCTGCGTGTGCGGGTTCGTGACCGCTGCCGCCGCCGGAGATAAGGCTGACTTTTGCGTCGTTGATGTCTTTCTTTTTGACGACTTTGTATTTTTCGACAAATTCAAGTTCGGGGTGAGCCGCTGCAAGACCGTGGCACATATCGTACACGAAACTTTGAGCGGTGTTCATAATTTTCTTCATAATATTCTCCTTGTTATCCGCAAAACAAGTCGGCAAACGCGATTTCGTGCGGATTTTTATAAGACACTCCCTTGGCGAGCAAGGGAGTGTCGGTTATTCGTTAAATTAGTGGCAGCATTCGCAGTCGCAGCCGTATCTGAAATCGTGACCGATCTTGTCCGCTGCTTTGATTGCGGCAATAACCATGTCTTCGGTTACGGGGAAGGGCATGTTGTGGATGCTCTCGTCGGGGATGCAAGTCTTTGCGGCGACGATCTTGTATTCTTCTTCGCTGAGTTCTTCTCTGATGACTTCGCCGGTGCGCGGATTTGTCATAAGGTCGTGCAAGCAGACGGGGAGACCGACTTCGTCGCAGAAGTTGAGCACTTCGTAGAGCTCTTCTTCGGGGCTGTTTTCAAGCACGAGTTGGCAGATTGTACCGAATGCGACGATTTCGCCGTGCATGCAGCATGCGTGGATGTCGTGGACTGCGGTCAAACCGTCGTGGATTGCGTGTGCAGCTGCAAGACCGCCGGATTCGAATCCGAGACCGGAGAGAAGGATGTTGGTTTCAACGATTTTCTCGAAAGCGGGAGTTACTACGTTGCAGTCGCAAGCGGTTTTCGCTTTTGCACCGTCGCTGATGAGGTTGTGATAGCAAAGCTCTGCAAGTGCCGCAGCGGTGTACGTGCCGTAGCCGAGGAGAGTGCCTTTCTTGCGGTCTGCTCCGCAGGGAAGACCTGCGTTGACGTTGGAAACGCTGTTGACGTTTGCTCTTGCTTCGAAATAAGTGGAGAGTGCGTCGCCCATGCCGCTCACGAGGAAGCGAGAAGGTGCGTTTGCAATGACGTTGAGGTCGATGAGGACGACGGACGGGCTTTGACGGAAGTATGCGTAATCGTCAAATTCGTGATCGTCGGTGTAAAGAACTGCGGAGTGGGACGTAGGTGCGTCGGTTGCCGCGATGGTGGGGCATATGATGAGAGGATTGCCTGCCGCAACGCACTTCGATGTGTCGATTGCTTTGCCGCCGCCGAGACCAATGGTGCATGCGCACTTGTTTGCTTTTGCAAACTCTTGCAATGCTTTTACAACCGTGCGAGAGCATTCGCCCTTGAAAATGTCGCAGGAAACGAATTCAACGCCGTATTTCTTTTGGGTTGCTTCGAGTTTCTCTTTGACGAGGTTGAGCGCAAACGGGTCTGCGATAAGAAGTGCTTTCTTACCGAAGGTTTTTACAAAATAACCAAGGTTCAACAATTCGTTTTCGCCTTGCACGTACTTTGTGGGACAAATAAATGCTTTTCTCATAACAATCTCCTTTTTGTAAGGTTATTTTTTAAGATAAAGACATTATATATCGAACAAATGAATAATTCAATACCCAAAATGCTAAAAAATGGGAATTTTTGCAAAATTTTTCAAAAAAACGTTGTTTTTGAAGGCTCGCGAGGCAAAATTTCATAAAATTTTAATGTTTTTTTCAAAAAAAGTTGAATATTGCAAAAAACCGATTATAATAAAAAACAACAAAAAACAATAAAATCTTATCGAATTCAACCAAAAATAAAGGAGGTCGTATGGACGTTCAAACTTCAATTCAAAACCGTGTGGAATGGATAAAAAAAGTCCTTTCCCAATCGGGCGCAAAAGGCATTATTTACGGCAACAGCGGCGGCAAAGATTGCACTCTTGTCGGCGCGCTTTGCAAACTTGCAACCGACAACGTGCTCGGCGTTATCATGCCTTGCCAATCTTCTCAAAACTACGGCAGTGACCGTGACGACGCTTTGAGAGCGGGCAAGCACTTCGGCATAGAGCAAATCGAAATCGACCTCACAAAAACCAAAGAGGCTCTCGTGAGCGCGCTCGGCGAGCAACTTGAAAAGGACAATGCAGGCGAAGCAAATCTCAAAATGGCAAACGTAAACATAAATCCGCGCCTTCGCATGACCACGCTTTACGCTCTCGGCCAGGCAAGAGGATATCTCGTTGCCGGCACCGGCAATCTTGACGAAGCAACTCTCGGATATTTCACAAAGTGGGGGGACGGAGCACACGATTTCAACCCCATTGCAGACCTCACCGTCGGCGAAATATACGAGCATTTGAGATATTTGGGCGCACCTTCCACAATCATCGAAAAAGCACCGTCCGCCGGACTTTATCAAGGTCAAACCGACGAACAGGAAACCGGCATCAAGTACGCCGACGTCGACAAATATCTCCGTGGCGAGCAGATTCCCGACGAAGTCAGACAAAAGATTGAAAAGATGAAATCTAGGGCGGGGCATAAGATGCGCATGCCCCTCAAATACGGGGAAACCGTCTGATTGAGCGAATAGCTGCGGCAGGTGCGATTGTTTGGGTATAGTTTTGTTAGGCACGGCTTGTTCCAAAATCATGTACGTTATGTACATCGGGTTTGTATCAAGCCGTGCCTTTCTTGTTCTTCCTCTACAAGAGTTGAACGGCGTGAACTCTAAATTGCAACTTCCCCCTTCCTCACGTGTTTCCCCGACCGCCGTTCCCCCTTAGAAGGGAACCCACGGTGACCGCGTAGCGGGGGACAACGCGAACGCGATTGACTTCGTAACAATCGCTAGCTCGTTGTGTGCAACGAGCAGCACTCGCATAGAGTGCTATCGTTCTATTTTTATGCCACTCGTTCGCGGACGAAAAGAATCCAAACTCGTCCGCTCACTTGTACTACACATCAAGCTCGGCGTTCGCTTTTCTCGCCGCCTTGCGGCTCGTGTTCCGTCTTCGAAGTTGCACATTCCGTTAATAAGCACGCCTTGAATGAGTGAAGATTCTTCCTCTACAAGAGTTGAACGGCGTGTACCCTAAATTAGATGCGCCCCCTCTTTCCGGACACGCCGGTATTTCTCCCACCACTCAAATTGGGGCAATTCTTTACAAAATTATCCGTCGTTCGTGGGGGAGACAGTCGGCACTCGCATAGATAGGGACAATTCTCTCATTATGCCACCGTCCTTTGTGCGCCAGCTACGCAATAACACGGCGCAGTCGGACGGTACAACCGTCAAGCTCGGCGCTCAAATTCTCGCCGCCTTGCGGCTCGTGTTCCGTCTTCGAAGTTGCATATTCCGTTTATAAGAACGCCCTGAATAAGTGTTCGTTCGGGTGGGACACCCACACCCGATTGTTTTATTTACTATTTTTAACCGATAAAAATATATAAATATTGATTTATCTATTGCGAGTGCGCGATTTTTGTGCTAAACTTTTAAAGGTTATCATTATTCAACTACAAAGGAGGGCTTACCATGGCTCATTTAAGCGAAGCGGCGGTTGCTCAAATCAATACGATTTGCGACAGATACGTCGGCGAAAACACCCCTCTCATGATGATTTTGAGCGATATTCAAAAGGAATACGGCTATATTCCTCTCGAAGTGCAAGAAATCGTTTCGGACAGAACGGGCATCTCGGTTGCTGAAATTTACGGCGTCGTGACTTTTTATTCGTTTTTCTCTTTGACTCCGAAGGGGAAATACGTCATCGGTTGTTGTCTCGGCACTGCTTGCTATGTCAAAGGTGCACAACAAGTCATTGACAAATTCAGCGAACTGCTCGGAATCAAACCCGGCGAAACAACCAAAGACGGTTTGTTTACAATCGACGCATTGCGTTGTATCGGTGCTTGCGGAATCGCTCCTGCTGTTTCAATCAACGGACAGGTGTATCCCAAAGTTTCGGTGAACGCCGTTCCCGGCATCATCGACGAGTACATGGCAAAGGAGAACTGATTATGATAAGAAATTTTGCTGAATTGGACAAAACGTGTCAAGATTGCTCTTCTTGCCTCGACGCAAAGTTTACGGGAAGCGACGGCAGACGTCACGTCGTGTTGTGCGGCGGCACTGGTTGTTTGTCCTCTCACTCGGACGAAATCAGAGAAGAGTTTGTCAAGCTCATCAACGAGAGAGGATTGCATGACAAAGTCACCGTCAACCAAGTCGGTTGCTTCGGCTTCTGTTCTCAAGGCCCTTTTGTTAAGATTTATCCCGAAGACACGCTTTACAGAATGGTCAAAATCGACGACGTGAGAGAAATCGTCGAAAAAGACCTCGAAAACGGTGAAGTGGTGGACAGACTCCTTTACGTCGACCCCGTCACCAAAGAAAAAATATCCAAACAAGACGACATCACTTTCTACAAAAAACAAGTTCGTATCGCATTGCACGGCTGCGGAAGCATCAACCCCGAAAAAATCGAGGAAGCTCTCGGCGCAGGCGCATTCAAAGGACTTGAAAGAGCTTTGCAAATGGACAGACAAGAAGTCATCAACGAGATTTTGGCTTCCGGTTTGAGAGGAAGAGGCGGCGGCGGATTCCCCACCGGCAGAAAGTGGCAATTTGCATATGCTCAGCCCGAAGGCGCAAAGTACGTCGTTTGCAACGGCGACGAAGGCGACCCGGGTGCGTTTATGGACCGTTCCATTCTCGAAGGAAACCCGCTTGCAGTCATCGAAGGTATGATGATTGCAGGTTATGCAATCGGCGCACAAAACGGTTATTTCTATGTTCGTGCGGAATATCCCATCGCCGTAAACAGACTCCGTATCGCAATCAAACAAGCGGAAGACCTCGGACTTTTGGGCGACAATATTCTCGGAACAAACTTCTCCTTCAGAGTGCATATCCGTCTTGGCGCGGGCGCATTCGTTTGCGGTGAAGAAACCGCACTCCTCAACTCGATAGAGGGAAAGAGAGGTATGCCTCGTCCCCGTCCTCCGTTCCCGGCAGTCAAAGGCTTGTGGGATTCTCCGACGATCGTCAACAACGTCGAAACTCTTGCGTGCGTTCCTTACATAATGAGAGAAGGCTATGAGAAGTTCACTTGCTTCGGCACGGAAAGATCAAAGGGCACGAAAGTTTTTGCTCTCGGCGGAAAGGTGAACAACGTCGGACTTGTGGAAGTTCCTATGGGCACAACCTTGCGTGAACTTATTTACGACATCGGCGGCGGTATTCCCGGCGGAAAGAAATTCAAAGCCATTCAAACGGGCGGACCTTCGGGCGGATGCCTTACGGCAGATGACCTCGACGCACTCATCGACTTCGACAACCTCGTCGCAAAAGGCTCGATGATGGGTTCGGGCGGCGCAATCGTCATGGACGAAGACAACTGTATGGTTGACGTTGCAAAGTTCTATATGGAATTTATTTGCGACGAATCTTGCGGAAAATGCTCTCCTTGCCGTATCGGCACCAAGAGAATGCTCGAAATCCTCACCAAGATCACCAAGGGCAAAGCCACTATGGAAGATCTTGACAAACTCATGGATCTTGCGTCGAACATCAAAAACGACTCTCTCTGCGCACTCGGACAAACTGCGCCGAACCCGATTCTTTCCACGCTTGCGCATTTCAAAGACGAGTATATCGCGCACATCGTGGACAAAAAATGTCCCGCACACGTTTGCAAGAGCCTCATGAATTATGAAGTCATTTTAGACAAGTGCGTCGGCTGCGGACTTTGCGAGAGAAATTGTCCCGTCGGAGCAATCCATACCACCAACTATGTCGCACCCGGACACAAACTTCCGTCCAGAGAAATCAACAAAGACAAGTGCATCAAGTGCGGTATGTGTATTTCTGCTTGCAGACTTAAAGCAATCGAGAAGAAATAAGGAGAGAGGACTATGGCGAAAATCAATATTAAAATCGAAGGCGTGCCTTATCAAGTCGAACAAGGCATGACGATACTCGAAGCGGCAAAGGCTTGCGGATACGAAATTCCCTCTCTTTGCGCATATAATCACGGCGAATGTTCAAGAGGTTCTTGCCGCGTCTGCCTTGTCGAGGCAACCGGCGCAAGAGGACTCGTCGCGTCCTGCGTGTATCCCGTTGCGGAGGGTATGGAAGTCACCATCTCTTCTCCAAAAGCGGTGCAAGCAAGAAGAAACTCGGTTGAACTTTTGCTTTCAAACCACAACAGAAACTGCCAAGAATGTGACAAAAACGGCAAGTGCGAACTTTTGCACGTCGCTCAAATTACGGGCGCAAGGGAAGGTCTTTACGAGGGAGAACAAACTCCCGTAACCGTTGACGAAGTCACTCCGTCCATTAAGAGAGATACCTCAAAATGCGTTCTTTGCGGCAGATGTATCGAAAGATGCAAGAGCGCGCACGGACTTTCCGTTCTCGGCTTCGAGAAGAGAGGTTTCAAAACCATCGTCGCTCCCGCTCAAAACAGAAGTTTTGCCGACGTTCCGTGCATCCTTTGCGGTCAATGCGTAAGCGTTTGCCCCACCGGCGCACTCATGGAAGTGAGCGAAATTGACAAGGTTGACGAGGCATTCAGACAAGGCAAATACGTCGTCGTTCAAACCGCTCCCGCAGTGCGCGCCGCACTCGGTGAAGAATTCGATATGCCGATTGGCACTCTCGTAACCGGAAAAATGGTTGCGGCTTTGCGCAGACTCGGATTCAAGAAAGTGTTTGACACCAATTTCGGCGCAGACCTTACGATTATGGAGGAGGCAAACGAACTTCTCGATCGCGTCAAAAACGGCGGCGTGCTTCCCATGATTACGTCCTGTTCTCCCGGCTGGATAAACTATGCGGAGTATTACTATGGCGATCAACTCGATCACCTTTCCTCTTGCAAATCTCCTCACGAAATGTTCGGCGCAATCCTCAAATCCTACTATGCGGAGCGCAACGGCATCAAGCCCGAAGATATGTTTGTCGTGTCCGTCATGCCTTGCACCGCAAAGAAGTTTGAAAAGGACAGAAAAGAACTTGCCGTCAACGGACTCAAAGACGTTGACGCCGTTCTTACGACAAGAGAACTTGCCAAGCTCATCAAGCGCGCAGGTATCCGCTTTGCAAAACTTCCCGATGAGCAATTTGACAACGACATCGTTGGCGAATACACCGGCGCAGGCGTCATCTTCGGCGCAACCGGCGGCGTTATGGAAGCGGCTCTTCGTACGGCGGCGTTTGCACTCACCGGCAAGGAACTCGCACATGTTGAATTGCAAGAGGTGCGCGGCATGCAAGGCATCAAAGAGGCAACCTACAACCTTGGCGGTATGGATGTCAAAGTTGCGGTCGCATCCGGCATGAAGAATGCAAAAGTGCTTCTCGACCAAATCAGAGAAGGCACAAGCCCCTATCACTTCATCGAAATCATGGGATGCCCCGGCGGTTGCGTCGCAGGCGGCGGACAACCTTTTGTCAAGCCCTGCTTCCTTCCCAACGAGGACGACGATATTCTCGATACCTTCCGCGACAAACGCGCCGCAGCTCTTTATCAAGAGGACGAAAGCAAAGAGATCCGCGTATCTCACAAGAACGGACAAGTCAAGAAACTCTACGACGAGTTTTTGGGCGAACCCAACAGTCACTTGGCGCATGAGTTGTTGCATACGTCTTATTCCTCACGTCAACGCTATAAAACTCTCTGATTGAGCGAATAACTTCGGCAGAGGCATTTGCACTAGCAGTCATGTACTTCATGTACATTAGGCTGCCATCGCAAATGCCTCTTTCTTGTTCTTCATCTCAATCAGAGAGTTTTAACAAAAAATCTTTATTAAGCGAATAACTGTGTCAGGGCCTCTTTCATCGAGCAGTCACGTACGTTCATGTACGCTCCTATCCGTTGAAAGAGGATCTTTCTTGTTATTCATCTCAATCAGGCGGTTTTATGAGTTTAAATTAGAAAACGAAAACTTATGCGGTGCATACTTATACACGGGATATGCCTATTCGAAGACGGAATCGGAGTCGCAAGGCGACGACCGGTCGCTCGAGCGTCATTGCGGTCAAGGCAATCGTCCTATGTCATTCCGAGGAGTGAAGCGACGTGGGAATCCCCTAAATAGAAACAAAAATCGTTTGACGATTGCCACAAACCGCATTAGCCCTCGCGCCTACTACCGCGCAGATAATTTGCGCTATCAGTTCGAGCAAGGACAAGAACTCCTGCTACAGTTGCGCCAAATTATCTGCTTGGTGAAATGCGCCGTTGGCGCAAGCGGATAAATGAACACTTATTCAGGGCGTTCTTATGCACGGTATGTGCAACTTCAAAGACGGAACACGAGCCGCAAGGCGGCGAGAATATGAGCGCCGAGCTTGACGGATAGTACGAGAATGCGTGGCATTCTGTTGCGTAGCCGCCACGCAGGCGAAGTGGCATAATGAGAGGATTGTCCCCATCTATGCGAGTGCCGACTGTCTCCCCCGCGAACGACGGATAATTTTGTAGAGAATTGCCCCTATTTGAGTGGTGGGAGAAAAGCCCGAAAGGGAAAGAGGGGGCGCATCTAATTTAGAGTACACGCCGTTCAACTCTTGTAGCTAAAAAAGGACGCTGTATGCGTCCTTTTTTGGTGAAATCAAACTGTTCGTTAGTCAATCAATGCGTCAAAATGTATTCTTCAAGTTGACTGAACCATACGAATGTCATCTCGTTTCCGTCGATTTTTACGGACAGAGGAAAGTGACAAAAAGCAAACTCGTTGAGAGCTTGCTTTTTATCCGTGTAAATCTTGTTTTCAAATTCAATTATCATATCAGCAGTTGAGAAGACGCCAAATCGATTTTTTGACAATCATGAGTACGAGGTCAACAATCCACACGATGTTGAATCCGAAAATTAAGCGGAGAAGTCCCGCAACGATTTTGCCTTCGGAAAATCTGGTGATTGCGCCGAGAATCCAAGAGGTGACGGGGATGATTGCAAGAATGAGACTCACGACATAGCCGAGTCCGAAATAATCGCCTTTACGTTTTGCCATAAAAAATCCTCACATTATTGTTTTTTAGGAGTTATCCTACGTTAAGCATATTAACACATCGATTAAAAAATGTAAATAACGATTGAAAAAAACCGACTGGAATTCTATGATTTATGGGACAAATATTTCCATGTGCAATGGTTGTTGAACGATTGTCGATTATTTGATATGCTATGCAGATTATTTTTTATTCGATATTGAATTTTACATTGCGGTTTGCTATAATTTACGTATCAAGCATAAAGGGGAAAATTATGCAGAAAAATGACCTAAACGCAGTCGAAATCACTGATTCGGCAAAAGAGGACGGCAATTTTTTAAGCGAAGACAAACTGTCCAATCGCAACCTGTTTATGTACGCGTTCGGCACGCTGGGCAGAGATTTTTTGTACAATCTGTTCAACGGATATCTCTTGTCGTTTTGCGTGTTTACGAAGAGCCTCAACACGGCGCAGTTTTCCGCAATCACAATCATCATCGTGCTTGCAAGAATCTTTGACGCGTTCAACGACCCGATTATGGGAGGCATAGTCGAGAATACGCGCACAAAATGGGGTAAGTACAAGCCGTGGCAGCTCATAGGATGTCTTACGACGGGCGTTGTTATACTCGTGCTGTTCAACGTACCTGCGCAGGGCTGGGCGTTTATAGGCTTGCTTGCCGCAATGTACTTCCTTTTCTCGATTACGTTCACCATGAACGACATATCCTATTGGGGCATGATGCCCACGCTCACGTCCAATGCGCATGACAGAGACAAACTCATGACCGTCACGCAAATCTCGGTGAGTATAGGCGGAGGACTTGCGGGACTCATCATTCCCACATTCGCAATGGGCGACAATCCGATAGGGGGCAGCTCGACGGCGGCTTTCGGGATAATGTCCGTCGTGGCGGTGGTGCTGATGTGCGGATTTCAACTTTTCACCATACTCGGCGTCAAAGAAAAGCCGTTGCCCAAAAATTTGATGAAAACTCCGCCGATGAAACTCAAAGACATGTTCCGCGTGCTTTTCAAAAACGATCAGCTTATGTGGAGCGCGCTGGTAATGCTCCTGTTTAACATCGGTACAAACGTTGTCGGCGGCGGACTCGGCATGATGTACGTTTACTTCGACAACGCCTACAACGGCACGCTATGGATGGTGTTCGGTTTGGGCTTTGCAGCGGTGTCGGTGATCTTTACGCTGTTCTATCCTGCTCTTTCCAAAAAATACGGGCGTGACAAACTGCTGTATTCTTGCGGTTTTGCCATCATAATCGGCTATGCTCTGATGATGATTCTTGGGCTTACGGTGCCAAAAATCGTACTGTTTGAAGTGCTTGGTATGACGATAACTCTGCGCTTTTTGATGACGTTTTTCGCCTATACGATTGCAGGTTGGGGCAGCGGATTCTATATGATTATGGTTATCAACATGGCAAACACCGTCGAATACAACGAGTATAGGACGGGCAAGCGCGACGAGGGTTTGATTTTCGCACTTCGTCCGTTTACAGCAAAAATGGGCTCTGCGCTTATGCAAGGGTTGGTGTCGCTCGTCTACATCATAGCAGGCGTTCTCACTTACACCAACCGACTCACCGCAATAGACAGAAATCTCAGCACCGAAACGAGAGAGATGGTCATCGCCGACGTGCAGGCAAACGGGCAGAACAGCATAAAAATCCTGCTTGTATGCACGTGCATTATTCCTATCGTATTTATGATTGCGGCAATGCTCATCTACAAGAAAAAATACTTCCTCAACGAGACGAAAATGACTCAAATGCTTGCCGAAATCAACGCTCGTAAAGAAGAAGAAATCTCGCACGAAATCGCCGACGAGCAAGCGGAACTTGCATCCGTCGAAGACGAAATCGCAAAGGGCGACATAGCAATCGAAGAAGAGAAAGAAGTTTTGTGCGAGGTTGCCGCCGCAAGCGACAATTCGGAACAAATCGAGGACAACGTCGATTGACAAAAACTATACGAGGGCGGCGGTTTGCTATTGCATTCCGCCGTTTTTTGTTTTTATAATAAAAACACCGGAAAAGCGCGTGGGTTTTCTTGTCTTTACAAAAAGCCGATTTGTGTGATACAATTATCAAAAGTATAAAAACTATATAAGGATACAAATGAGCAAAGAAAAACAAAAGTTGGGATTGGTTCTCGAAGGCGGCGGCGTGAAGGGCGCATATCAAATAGGCGCGCTTATGGCAGTGAGGGAACTGTTGGTGGAGTTTGACGGCGTTGTGGGCACTTCGATAGGCGCAATCAACGGCGCAATTTATCTCGAGGGCGGATATTCTAAACTTTTCGACGTGTGGAACGAGATACAAACCAACACCGTTTTCGATTTGAGCGACGAGGAAACCGCCGCTCTCAAAGGCTTGGATTTGAAGCCCGCGATTTTGCGAGTTATGCTTGAAAAGAAACTTGGCACTTTCAAAATGTTGGAATCTTCCTACGAGAAATCTCAAAAGTTTTTTGAAACTATCGTAAACGAGGAGGATATTCGTGCGTCGGGCAAGGACTACGGACTCGTCACGTTCAACATCTCGGATATGCAACCCGTCGAAAAAATGATGGACGAAATCGACGAGGGAAAACTTGTGGACTACATCATCGCATCTGCGACTTTCCCGATTTTTCCGCCCAAAATCATCGACGACAAGAAGTATATTGACGGCGGAGTTTACGACAATATGCCCATAAATCTGCTTGTGAAAAACGGCTACGACAAGATGCTCGTAATCCGCACGAACGTGGAAAGCAAACAGCCCAAACGCAAAGTGGATGGCAATCCCGATTTGTTCTTCATAGCTCCCAAAGAGGATTTGGGGCCCGCTATGGCGTTTTCAAGCTCGCGCATACACGCATATATGCAAACGGGCTACGACGACGCGAAAGAACTTATGGACAAAGGACTCAGAGAGTTTTTGCTTGCCCGAAAAAGGACAGAATAATCGTATTGACGATATATAGGTGAAATATGGCGCAAAACAAAATATTGCTTTTGGATTCAAACAGTCTTATGCACCGCGCGTATCACGCACTTCCCAATCTCAAATCCTCGAAAGGATTATACACGGGTGCGATATACGGCTTTTTGAGCATACTCTTGAAGATAATCAAGGAGCAAAATCCCACGCATATTGCGGCTGCGTTCGACTTGCACGGCCCGACGTTCCGTCACGAGATGTACAAAGAGTACAAGGCGACGAGAAAGCCTATGGACGAGGAACTCCGTCAGCAAGTAGAGCCTCTCAAAGAGCTTATTACGGCAATGGGAATCAAAATCGTCAGCTTGCAAGGCTACGAGGGCGACGACATTTTGGGCACGCTCTCAAAGCGTTTCGACGACGAATGTATCATAGTCACGGGAGATCGCGACAGCTTTCAGCTTGTAAGCCCGACGACAAAAGTTTTCTGGACAAAAAAGGGCGTGAGTGACATAGAAGTTTACGATGTGCAACGTTTGCTGCAGGACGGTTTTACCGTGGAACAGTTTATCGATTATAAGGCACTAAGAGGAGATACTTCGGACAATGTTCCCGGAATTCCCGGCGTCGGAGAAAAGACCGCAAAGCAACTTCTTGACAAGTATGGCTCGCTTGAAAACATTTTGCAGAACGCACACGAAATTCCCGGCAAACTCGGACAGAATATTCAAAGCAACAAGGAACTTGCGCTTTTGAGCAAAGAGCTTGTCACTATCAACTGCAACGTTCCCGTCAAGTGCACTCTCGAAGACATTGCTTTTACGCCTGTGTATAGCGGTGAAGTCAGAGCAAAGCTTGGCGAGCTTGAAATCACGTCGCTTGCAAACAGAATGAGTTTCGACTCCGTGCAAGAGGACGTTCCCCAAACGAAAAAGATTGAAAAAAACATTGTCAAACTTACAAGCGCAAACGAAATAGAAAATGCCGTTAAAGGCGACAAAATCGCAGTCCTTATAGGGCGCGACGTATCGTTTGCGGTGGACGACAAGACGGAATACACCGTGAGTTGCGTCGAAGATTTGTTCAGCGAAGGCATAGGATTCGACGACGCAATCGCAACGCTCAAAGAAGTGGCAAAAGGCAGAGAACTGATATGTTACGACTATAAAAATTTGAGCAAAACCTACGGGTTCGACCAAGATAAATTTTTCGACGTTATGATTGCCGCCCACCTTGCAAGAGGCAGCGCACCCATAAAGAGTTTAGAGCAAGTTTTGGGTGCGGACGGCTATGAAATCGGCGCGGTGGAATTGTTTGACGAAAGCCAACAATTGCGCGCTCAACTTGCACAACAAGGACTTAACAAGTTGTTTTTTGACATTGAACAGCCGCTTTGCGTCGTTTTGCGCAATATGGAAGAAAGGGGCGTGAGAGTGTCGACGGACGTTTTGAAAGCCCTTGAAAAGAAGTACGGCGAGATTATCGAAGGATTGACGAAAGAGATATATTCGCTTGCAGGCGAAACGTTCAATATTGCTTCTCCCAAGCAACTCGGCGATATACTTTTCGACAAGCTCGGTTTGCCGCACGGCAAAAAAACGAAGACGGGGTATTCCGTAAGCGAAGACGTGCTTTCAAACCTTGCGCCTAAACATCCGATAGTAAACGCCGTGCTGGAATATCGCCATTATGCCAAGCTGCAATCCACATATGTCGTGGGGCTTCAACCGCTTGTCAACAGGGGAAGAATCCACACCGAGTTCAATCAATGCATCACGCAAACGGGAAGACTCAGCTCAACGAATCCCAATCTTCAAAACATTCCTGCAAGGAGCGACGAGGCAAAGGATATCAAGAGTGCGTTTATTCCCGGGGAGAATTGCGTGCTTGTAAGCGCGGACTATTCGCAAATAGAATTGCGCCTGCTTGCGCATATGAGCGGCGACGAGCAACTTATCGAGGCGTTCAATCACGACGACGACATCCACGCCATTACAGCGTCGCAGATTTTGGGCATTCCCGTAAGCGAGGTTACGCCTGCGCAAAGACGGGACGCAAAAGCGGTCAATTTCGGCATAATTTACGGCATAAGCGGATACGGACTTGCAGAAAACCTTTCCATTCCACAATACATGGCAAAGGAGTTTATCGCAAACTATTTCACAATGCATCCCAAAGTGCGCGAGTTTATGGACAAAAACGTAGAGGACGCAAGAGAGAGAGGGTATTCGCTCACGATGTCTGGCAGACGTCGCAATTTGCCCGACCTCAAAGCGTCAAATTATATGGTGCGTTCGGCGGCGGAGCGCATGGCAATGAATACGCCATTGCAAGGCTCGGCGGCAGACATCATCAAGATTGCGATGATAAACGTCGAAAAACGCCTTGAAAATATGAAGTCCAAAATGATACTTCAAATCCACGACGAACTCATCATCGAGGCAACAAAGGACGAAGAAGAGGAAGTAAAAAAGATTCTTTCCTATGAAATGGAACACGCGGTCAAACTGTCGGTACCTCTCGTTGCCGAGGCGACAAGCGCAGACAACTGGGGTGATTTGAAATGAGAATCGCAATCATAGGCGGAATAGGCTCGGGCAAAAGCGAGGTTTTGAAAATCGCAAAGGAGCGTGGTTTTTTCTGCATTAGCGCAGACGAAATCAACTCGGAATTGATCAAAACGCCGTCTTATATTCAAAAAATTCAAACGGCGTTTCCCACTGCGGTCATAAACGGAGAAGTGGACAAAAAGACGCTTGCAAGCATAGTCTTTTCAAACGAGAGCGAGCGCAAAAAGCTCAACGCAATCGCTCATCCCGAAATTATGAGGAAGATTGCCGAATATGCGCAAAGTCCGCTTGCGGTCGAATTGCCGCTTTTTATCGAGGGCGGCGACGAGGCTTTCGATGAAATCGTGTATGTCAGAACGCCGCTTTTGAAGCGTATATTGCGCTTGAAAAAGGGTAGAGGAATGAGCGTGGCGCAGGCTATCAAGCGTATTCGCTCGCAAGTGCCGTCATCGATTTTGAGGGCAAAAAGCACGCAAATAATCGATAACAAAGGCTCGCTTGACAAGCTCAAAAAGAGGGCGACTGTCTTGTTTGACAAGATTTTGGAAAAGCATAAAGAAATATAATTTTTCAAATAAAGGAGAAAACTATGATAAAAGGCAAAAATATCGTCATAACCGGCGCAAACAGCGGTATCGGTCTTGAAACTCTCAAATTGCTCGCAAACGGGGACAACACGATTTTGGCAGTCGACCTGCGCACGGACAGAATCGAAGCTCTCGGTTTGAAAAACGTTATCCCGATGGTGTGCGACGTGTCCACCAAAGAAAACGTGGATTCGATTTTCAAAACCGCTGACGAAAAACTCGGCTCGATCGATATCTTCTTTGCAAACGCAGGCTTCCCGTACTACGAAACAATGGATTACGTCAACTGGGAGCGCATAGAGGACATCTTCAAAGTCAACGTGTTTTCGCCCATTTATACATATCAAAAATACGTCGAATATCTCGGCGGCAAGCAAGGTCAGATGGCAATCACGGTGTCGGCAATCGGCAAGCTCGCAATGCCCGGCTACACGCTTTACAGCGCAAGCAAGTTTGCAATGCAAGGCTTCCAACAAGGTCTTCGCTACGAGCTTCCCAAAAACGTCGCGCTCACTTGCCTTTATCCGATAGCCACCGACACGGGCTTCTTCAAAAAAGCGGTCGAAGGTCAAGAGGGCAAAGTCATTCGCGAGCGACCGTTCCCCGTGCAAAAACCTCAACACGTTGCAAAATGCATGGTCAGAGGACTTGAACGCAAGAGCAAATTTGTCAATCCGTCCAAACTTTTCACGTTTGCGCAATTCCTCTTTGCGATTTGTCCGCCGATCAAGTGGGTGTATCTTAAATTGGAAAAAAACAAGTTGGATAGGTTTGAGGCTCAAAAAGCCGCAAAATAACGCAATTAACTCAAAAACAAAAGTCCCGACTTCGATATGAAGTCGGGACTTTTCTATCAGTTTTCGCGCCCTATGAGATAGTCAACGCTGACTTCAAAATGGTCGGCAATAATTATGAGTTGGGCGATGCTTGGTTCACTATGACCGGATTCCCAGTGCGAAATTGCCATTTTTGACATATTCAAAATCCGTCCCAAATCTTGTTGAGATTCATTGTTTTCGATTCTCAATTCTTTCAATCGCGCTTTGAACTCCATACTTGAATTGTAACCAACCTTGTTACGAAAATATTGACAGTAACAAAAATTGTTACTATAATATATATGCTATATGCAAAAATTAGGTGTTTTGCTTATAAGTAAACTATTTATTTGGAGAAAACTATGAGAAAAACCAAATTATTGTTTTTGATTACAATGGCTATTGTTTTAATCATTGCACTATGTGCTTGCAATACCGTCAAAGGCGAAAAGGGCGATAACGGAAGAGGAATTGTTTCAATTGAAAAAACTTCTACGGATGGCTATATAGATACATATACCATAACTTATACTGACGGAACAACATCAACTTTTACTGTTACAAATGCTGATGTGTCAAAATGTACGCACAATTATATTAACTACATTTGTAGCATATGCGGTAAGGAATTTTTTACACCAGGGTTGTCGTTTGTTTATAATTCTGAATTAGATGGTTCATATTATGTTTCTCATTATGAAGGAATAGATAAGAATGTTTATATTCCTTCGACTTATAACGATGGAAAAGTAACAAGAATTGGAGATGATGTTTTTAAGGATAAAGTTGGACTGAACAGCGTTTTTATTAGTGATAATATTGTGTCTATAGGGAACAATGCGTTTGAGTCTTGTGAAAGTCTAGTAAATGTTATCATTAGCGCAAACAATTCCTTAAACAGCATCGGAGATAATACTTTCAAAGATTGCAAAAATCTAAATAGTTTAAATATTGGTAATGTGACAAAAATAGGTAAAAGCGCATTTGAGAATTGCATAAGTCTTGGCGCAGTTGAGTTCTCAAATAATGTTAATGAGATAGGAGAAAAGGCTTTCTATAATTGCGAGAAAATCATTTGTATATCTATTCCGGAATCTTTGGAATACATTGGGAAAGGAGCGTTTTCTAATTGCACGAATTTAACGATTCTAGATTGGAATGCGGCTAATTGTCAATTGTTAGGCTTATCCGCTACTATTTGGTATAATTTTTTTGGGAATAGCAATTTGACAACGGTCAATATATCTTCCGAAGTTAAATCTATGCCGGTTTATCTCTTTACCGATTGCAAAGAATTGGCAGTAATCAGATACTATAGTACAAAAGAGAATTGGAGTAATGTTGAGAATAATTCAAATTGGAATAATACGGGGGCATATAAGATTTATTGCACCGACGGTACCATAGACAAATAAAAGGAGTTGATTAAAATGGATATCAGTAAGGTAAAAGTATATGAAAAACGAATTGAATTGTTTTTATCATCAATTGGATTTAGGTTTTCTTTAGAACCTGTCCGATATGTATCCGACATTCAGGAACAAAACAAAATCTTCATAAAAGATAAAGTAAGAACTATGTTTAGTGGAAATGTAGATGAATTGGCACTAGATGAGGCAATAATTAATGTATTGTTAAGAGTAATTTGAAAAATACCAAAGCAACCGCGTACGCGGTTGTTTTAATTTTTCGGTGTGTTTTCCATGCGGATTTTCGGCGGCGGAGAGTTTGGGGCGGCGGCGGGAAAATTCCCATAATTTTGATGACAAATATGTTGCGATTCCGGTTGACTTTGGCGGCGGAAGTGATAAAATAGTCTTTCCATACGGATAGAGGGAATCTGACGAGAAATATTTTCAAACGATACGGAAGAAATATGAAGCCAATTCATTTTCATCATCACGGTGCTGCCGCACTCAAAGACATGGATATGACAAGCGGACCGCTGCTCAAAAAGCTCATTGCGGTGTCGTTGCCGCTTGCTTTTTCGGGTATTTTGCAGTTGCTGTTCAATGCGGCGGATTTGATAGTTATAGGTCAGTTTTCGGAAACTAGCACGCAATCGCTTGCGGCGGTTTCCTCAAACGTTGCGCTTATCAATCTCATCATCAACGTCGTTATAGGCTTGTCGATAGGCACGAACGTGGTTATGAGCCAGGCAATCGGTGCAAAAGACGAAAATCGCGCTCAAAACACCGTGCATACGTCCGTGCTTCTTTCGCTCATCAGCGGTGTTGCAGTGGGGCTTATCGGCGTGTTTTGCGCAAGATACTTCCTTGTGTGGATGAAAACCGATCCGGCAATCCTCGACAAAGCCACCGACTATCTGTTTATATACTTCATCGGCACTCCCGCAAACGTGCTTTACAACTTCGGCGCGTCCATTTTGCGGGCGAAAGGGGACACCAAACGTCCGCTTATATACCTCACGGTTGCGGGTATCGTCAACGTTGCGCTGAACCTCATATTTGTCATCGTTGCAAAACTCGACGTCGAAGGCGTTGCGATTGCGACGATCGTCAGCCAATACATTTCGTGCATACTGCTTGTCATCACGCTTATGAAAGAGGACGGATATTGCAAGTTGGTGCTCAAAAAACTGCGTTTCCACAAAAAAGAGCTTGCGCAAATCATCAAAGTCGGATTGCCGAGCGGCATTTTGAGCTCGTTTTTCTCAATCGCCAACGTGCTTATTCAAACCAATCTCAACGGCTTCGGATATTCGCTTGTCGCAGGCAGTTCGACGGGAAGCAATCTTGAAGGCTTCGTTTATACGTCTATGAACGCCGTTTCAAACGCAACGGTTACGTTCGCAGGGCAGAATTACGGTGCAAAACGCCCCGACCGCATCAAAAAAACCGCAATCGAGGCGTCGATAATGATTATCGTCATAAGTTTGCTTTGGACGCTTGTTTTGCTCACGGCAGGGCAGTATATCGCAAGGCTGTACACGCCCGATCCCGTTGTCATCGAGTATGCTTGCAACAGAATGAAAATCATTTTGCCGATCTACTTCGTATGCGGCATAGTTGAAGTTATCGTGGGATGTATGCGCGGAATGGGCTATTCGTTTACGCCGATGGTAGCCAACTTTTTCTGCATTTGCGTTTTCCGTATCGTGTGGATTTATACAGCGTGCAAAGCCGTAAATACGCCCGAAATGCTATATTTGAGCTGGCCTATAAGCTGGGTGCTCAACATAATCGTGGACGGAATTATCATGCGTATAATCTACAATCGCGAAAAGCCGAAAATGGAAATCGCGCAAGACGAGTATTACAGAGATTTGCCCGATTTGTGCGAACAAAATTGATTTGAAGTTTAAGCGAAAAATATTGTCGCAACAAAAAAACGCCTTTCTTTCGAAAGACGTTTTTTTTTGTTGTTTTGGTTTTGGTAAAATTATTTTGCGATGTCGCGATCGAAGTTTTCAAGGCACTTGACGGATATAGCATAGCAGTCTGCAAGGCACTCGGGATTGAGATTGTCGGCAGTGTCGCGCATGGTGTGATAATAGTCTTGAAGGTTGTGGTCGAGAGCGGTGATGCCTGTTGAGCGGAAACCTGCTTTGTTGAAAGCCGCATTGTCCGTTGCTCCGCCAAAGGGAGGAACCCACGTCTTTGTGCATTTGATGCCGAGCTCGTTTGCTGCCGTAATGAACGAATCGCTGACTTCTTTGTCCGACTTTACCGTGCCGTTGAGGTCGCGATAGTTGACGCCGAGGAATCTGCTTTCGTGAATTGTGTCGTAAGAATAAATCCAAGTCGGCACGTCGTCGAATTCGCCTTTGTGCGCTTCGCACCATGCCATTGCGCCGCGAAGTCCCGCTTCCTCGCTGCCCGAAATTATGACGCCGACCTCGGTGTGTTCGAGTTCGATGCCCTGATCTTTCATTGCTTTGAGGATTGCGATGCCCATATAGCACCCCGTGAGGTTGTCGTTTGCACCGTCCGTGATGGTGTTTTCGTCCCACATAAAATACATGCCGACAAGGCAGGGAACCATGACGAGAATTGCGATGCCCATCCAGAAAAGAACGGGACCGTAGAGTGCGACGTAGCCTGCGACGGTGTAGTCAACGACGGGTTGGCACTTGGTTGCGACTGCCGCCGCTATATTCAAGCCGAGCACCACAAGTCCGCTTACGACGCTTGTCACAAGGTGCGCAACGTGCGCAGTGCCGCCGAATTTGTTGTTGACGGGCCAGTTCCAAACCGCATCGGGATGTCCGTTGAAGAAAACTCTGCCTTTCACTTCTCCCGTGCATTTTTTGATTGCGGTGACGCTGTGTCCCGTCTTCTTGGGGAAGCATTTGTCAACGAGTTTTTTGTAAAGACCGAATTGAACGAACAAAATCACAAAACCGAGTGCCGTCAGAATTGCGCCGAGTATCGGCAAAAAGAAGAAAAGAACCATGCCTGCAAGCACAAGCGTGATCGTGAAATAAATCCAACCGAAAAACGCGTTGGGGTGTTCGGTGAAGGTTTCCACGTCCGATCTTTCGCATCCGCAGTCGTTTTTCAGGTAATCTGCCATGTACTCGCACGCCATTTTCTCGCCTTCCGAGCCGGGATCGCGCTTTGGCATGTCGTTGCAGATATGCGCGATTTCGGCGCACATAAACTTTGCGCTCTGCGCTTTGTTGTCGATAAGTTTTTGAAGTTTTCCCATAAACTTCTCCCTTGTTTTAAGATAATACAATTATACTATACGTTTGTTAGGCGTTTCAATATGCGATTTGCTCAAAACGCTCGTCAAAAATCGACAATTTATCCAATTTGTATGTTTAAAATTTTAAACAAATCGTTCGTTTAGGCAATACGGCGCAAAATTGTGCCCAGGTCGTTTTATTCTGCGGTGTAAAACTCGCTTGAAAAGCAACTTTTCCTCTTTTCTAAATAAAAGCGGTATGTTATAATATTTGTACAATATACGTGAGGCGAAATCATGCAAGAAAAATGTAGTTGCTCAAAAGAGCCTATCGGCACAATCCCTATTATGCGCGTCATCGACAAAATCGACGAGATGTTCGAAAAGGACGATTTGCAAGGTGCGAGGCGTGTGCTCGAATACTGGGAACAAGAAGCAAAAGCACTCGGCGATACAAAAGGACTGCTTGAAATTTTGAGCGAGCAAATAGGACTTTATCGCAAACTCGGTGAAAAAGAAAAGGGACTTGAAGCAGTGGACGAAGCCCTTGCGCTTTTACAGTGCAGCGGCACTTGTTCGAGTGTGGGCGACGCCACAATCTATCTCAACTGCGCCACCACAATGAAAGCGTTTGGCAAAGCGGACGAGGCTATGCAATACTATGAAATTGCAAAAGAGCAGTATGAAAAGTCGTTGCCAAAGGACGACTATCGCCTTGCGGGACTTTACAACAATTACGCCACCGCGCTGTGCGATTTACACCGCTACGAAGAGGGCAGGAGGTGCTATGAAAAAGCCATCGAAGTGCTGAAAAACAAAGGCGGTTTTTGCGAGGTTGCGGTGTCCTACGTCAATCTTGCGCACCTTGTTTACGACGAGGCGCAAAGCAAGGGAGAAGAGTGCGACGACGAGATAGAATCATTGCTTGACAAGGCGTATAAACACCTTGACGACGCAAGTTTAACGCATGACGGAAACTATGCGTTCGTATGCTCCAAGTGCGCTCCTGCATTTGGATTTTTCGGCTACTTTATGCAAAAAGAAGAGCTTGAAAACCGCGCGAAACAAATCTACGAAAACAACAGAAAATGAGTTTTATATCGCAATAATGCGATTATAAAACGGCGATTGTGTCATATGAAGGGAATCGAACAAGCAAGAAAGTTTTATACGGAAGTCGGCATAAAGATGATTGCGGACGAGTTTGGCGATTATCAAAACCGCATTGCCGTCGGGCTTGTCGGGCACGGCTCGGAGTGCTTCGGATTTGACGACGAAGTGTCGCGCGACCACGATTTCGAAGTGGGGTTTTGTATGTGGCTGACAAGGGAAGACGAGGAAAAAATCGGCTTTAGACTTATGCGTGTCTACGACAAATTGAAAGAGGAATACGCCCTGCAAAACGGTTTGAAAAACTCACGTCAAAGCACGGCGGGAGCGAGCGCGCAAGGAGTATATACGATTGATGATTTTTATCGTCGTTACACGGGGTGTGACGGTGCGCCGAGGACGTGGCAGGATTGGCTCTACACAGATTCGCTTTTCTTTGCAGAGGCGACGAACGGTGAGGTTTTTCGTGACGACTTGGGCGAGTTTACAAAAATTCGCAACGAGATTTTGCATGGTATGCCCGAGGACGTCAGAGCAAAAAAAATCGGCTCGTGCGCGCTCAAAGCGGCACAGTCGGGACAGTATAATTACGCTCGTTGCATAAAGCACGGTGAAGACGGTGCGGCGATGCTTGCGCTTTGCGAGTTTGTCAAAAACGCTTGCGAACTTGCTTTTTTGCTTGAAAAGAAACATATGCCGTATTATAAGTGGGCGTTCAGACAAATGCGAACTCTCGATAAGTTTGCCGAGTTGTCCATGCCGCTTGAATTTTTGCTCACTGCCGACAACGACGAAAACGGCAAGAAAGTCAAGCGCGAAATTGTCGAGGACGTGTGCGGCGCGTTTGCAAAAGAGATAAACGAACAATTCGATTTGGGCGTTGAGGGACGATATTTGGAGCCGTTCGGATATGCCATACAAAAGCGCATAAAAAATGCAGAAATCCGCAATTTACACGTGATTTTGTGAGGTGAATATGAGAGAAAAATCTTGCGGAACGGTGACGTTTACGAAAATTGACGGCGAAATAAAATATTTGCTCACGAGGACGGATTACGGCGTGTACGGATTTGCGAAAGGGCACGTCGAGGACGGCGAGAGCGAAAGGCAAACGGCAGTGCGCGAAACGTGGGAAGAAACTTCTATAAAGCCGAAAATCGTCAACGGATTCAGAAAAACAATCCAATACAAGCTCAAAAACGGCAACGACAAGACGGTGGTGTTCTTTTTGGGATACTTTGAAAATCAGACGCCGCGCCACAATGAAGGTTTTGAAGATATGTCGTATGAGTTGGTTTCTTATGACGAGGCTATGAAACTGCTTACTTTTGACAATACAAAGCGTATTCTCAAAAGAGCAAACGATTTTTTGACGAAACAGAAGGAGAAAAAATCATGATACTTTACTTTTCGGGAACGGGCAACAGCAAATATATCGCAAAGAAAATACAATTCGCGCTCGGCGACGAAATAGTGGACTTAAACGCAAAGATAAAAAGCAATGACCATTCGCAAATCGAAGTGAAGGACAGACTTGTTTTCGTCACGCCGACTTACGGTTGGCGTATGCCGAGAATCGTAAGCGATTTTGTGGAAAAAACGCCGTTTTCGGGAGAAAAAAGAGCGTGGTTTGTGTTGGATTGCGGAGGAGAAATCGGCAATGCGCAAAAATACATCGTCAAGCTTTGCGAGGATAAAGGGTTCGAATACATGGGTGTGAAAGGTATCATCATGCCAGAAAACTATATTGCTTTGTTTAACGCGCCCGACGAGGAGCATGCCAAACAAATTATCAAAAAAGCAGAGCCTCCCATCAAAGAAGCCATCGAAACAATCGATAAAGGCGAGTGCTTTGCAAAGCCGAGATGCAATTTGTATGACAGAATCATGTCGTCGCTTGTCAACGATTGGTTTTTCAAGCACATCGTCAAGGCGGACAAATTTACCTTGTCGGACAAGTGCATAGGTTGCGGAAAGTGCGCAAAACTTTGTCCGCTCAACAATATCGTTTTGGACAACAACAAACCGGTGTGGGGCAAAAACTGCACTCATTGCATGGCATGTATCTGCCATTGTCCGAGGGAGGCTATCGAATACGGCAAAAAGAGCGTCGGTAAGCCCAGATACCATATCGATTGACAGGTGACCGCATGGCTTCCGACAGGGAATATCTGAATTTTATCCTCGAACAGACGGCAAAACTGAATTTGACTCATCGCGCCATGATGAGCGAATTTTTGTTGTATAAAGACGGCGTGTATTTCGGCGGAATTTTTGATGACAGATTGCTTGTCAAAATGACGAAAAGCGTTGAAAAATACGCAATGAGCGAGCAACTTCCGTATGAGGGCGCAACGCCGATGTATCTTGTCGATTGCGTGGACGACGCGGAAATTCTTTGCGAAATCGTCTGCGATGTGGTGAGGGATTTGAAAAAAAACTTAAAGCAAAGAAAGTAGTTTTGTGCTTTATTGTTTGCGACAAAAAAAATACAAAACGCACCTTTAACGTGCGTTTTTGTTTTTTTAACGTCTTGTTTCGTTCTATTGCGGTTATCTTTCCGCCAAAGATTCCGCCGTCATCATCAAATCGTAGACGGGTTTTATCGATTCGAATTTATCGCACAAAAAATCTGCGAGTTTATCCGAAAAAAGCAAATCCGCGTCCGTTGAATTTGCAATAAGGCAAATATCCTTTTTTTCAAGCCAGCGACTTAAATCTTCGGGATAATCGGCATAGCGCGGCTTTTTGAAGGTTTCTCCGACCAAAGAAAAATCGGTTTGAGTTTCAAAACATTCTTTTGCTTTTTGAAAAGCGGGGGAGTTTGACAAAATCAGATTGCGCAAACTTGCCATGCTTTTTGCGTCCGCCATGTAGTAGCCGCAACCGTAGCGGAAATTGTAGGGGGATATTTCGAAAAAGTAGCCGGGCAAACCGCACTCAGCGTTCGTTCCGCGCATAAAAGTGAGCCACATATGGTCGCGATAAAGGCTGGTTTTGTCCTTTGCAAAACGCAAGTCTTTATAAAGCCTCGACACTATGCTTTTGGGGTCGGTTACCATCTGCCCGTCGATTTCGAGCATGCGCGGCGACATTTCGCAAACGAGGTCGTGAAAGGGGATAGAGAGGTACTGTTTGAAGTCATCTTTATGCTCCTGATACCACAGTTTCGAGTTGTATTTGTGATTGAAATACAAAAAGTCAAGCGACCTTTGCGCAAACGGTGTCATCAGTTTTCAAAAAGTGCGGCGAGAGTGTTCTGCACGATGTTGCGCATTGCGTCGTAATCGATGTAGGTGTGATGGTCGTACACGTATTCGTGCGAGAAAGATTGCACGATGTCCATTGCAAAGTGTATGCGTTCGTTGAGGCTGTCCTTTTCTACGCCCAAATCGGCAAACTTTTGCGCAATAGAGAGGGTGATTTCGTCTTCGAGCGCAATAAATTTGTTGTTGACCGCCTCGTCGCTGTGCGACAGAGAGTGCAATGCCTCGTGAATATTTGCGTATTTTTTGTGAATCTCAATCGCACCGTCCAAAACGTGTGCAATCATTTCTCTGAAATTGACGGGAGCGGTGAGGTTTTGAATCATATCCAGCACCGGCGCGAAAGCGGTGTTTACGTAAATTTCCAAAACGTCCAAAAGGATATCTCTTTTATCCTTGAAATATCCGTAAACGATGCCTGTGGATACACCCGCGCGTTTTGCGATTTCCGCAGTGTTGGTGTTGTAGTATCCCGCCTGCGAGAAAAGCTCAAAACCCGCCTGTACGATTCTGTTCTTTTTTTCGATTGATCTTTCTTGTTTTGGTTCTCTTATATCCTGTGCCATATATTCCTACCGTTTCGAGCGCACTATTTGACGAATAACTGCGTCAGACGCAATTTTTTCACAAGTCACGTACGCCTAGTACGCTCGTTGTTCGAAAATCGCATCTTCCTTGTTCTTCATCCGAATATTGCACTCGGCATAAAACTAGTTTTGTTTGCCGCACTATTTGGCGAAAGATTGTGCTTGACGAAATTTTTCACAAGTCACGTAAGCGCGATACGTTCGTCGTAAAAAATCAAGCCTTTTTGCGCACTCTATATTGAATATTTATATTATATAACTTGTTTGAAAATAAATCAAGAAGAAAAATGTGAAAATTTTTTCATATTTCTTTGCCAAATCTGTTGACATCCGTATTTTAAAGTTGTACTATTCTAGCGTAAATATGAATAAATGTTCATATTCACATTACAAAACGAATAAAATCGGCAAAGGAGAGAGAAATTATGCCGCTTGTGTTTGCACCCATCGGAAAGGATTTGAGGATCGTCAAGATAATGACGGACGAAAAAACGAAGAAACACCTTGAAAGTTTGGGTATTACCATCGATTCAACAATAAGCATTATTTCCCAGAGCGGAGGAAGCGTTATCTGCCTTATCAAAGACGGGCGTCTTGCTTTGGACAAAGAAATGGCAACAAAAATTTTGGTAGCATAAATAGGAGGACACAATGGAAAAGCTACTCAGTGATTTCATTATAGGTGAACAAGGCGTCATCAAGTCCGTTGCAGGCGACGGCAGAATCAGACGTCGTTTGTTCGACATGGGCGTAACACCCGGCGCAGTAGTTTATCTCAGAAAGAAAGCACCGCTTGGCGACCCGATCGAAGTGACAATCAGAGGTTATGAATTGACGCTTCGCAAAACCGAGGCATCTGCCGTTACAATGGAGGTTGAGAAATAATGAAAAGATTTGCTCTTGCAGGCAACCCCAACTGCGGTAAAACAACTTTGTTTAACTCGTTGACGGGCTCTACCGCACACGTCGGCAACTGGCCGGGCGTCACTGTAGACAAGAAGGAGGGCACGTACAAAAAGTGCGCAGAACCCATCTCTATCGTAGACCTTCCCGGCATTTATTCGCTCTCTCCGTATACACCCGAAGAAGTGATTTCGAGAAATTACATTCTTGAAGAAAAACCCGATTGCGTCATCAACATCGTGGACGCAACAAACCTCGAACGTAACCTCTATCTTACGACGCAAATTATGGAAATCGACGTTCCTATGATCATTGCGCTCAACATGATGGACACCGTTGAAAAGAACGGCGACAAGATAGACGCAAAGAGCCTTGAGGAAAAAATCGGTCTTCCCGTCGTTGAAATCTCCGCACTTCGCGAAAAAGGTCTTGACGAACTCATGCAGAGGGCGTATGAAGTTTGCGGGCAACCAAGAAAGGGTAGGACCGTACTCGAAGGCACTCAACTTACGCACCTCATCAACGATTGCAGAATAGCACTCGAAGGCAGCGGAGTGGAGAATTCGCTCTTCCATGCGGTGAAACTTGTCGAACTCGATGAAATCGAGGTCGGTCAACATCCGCAAGCGGCTCAAATGGTCGAAGAGTTCAAAAAGACGTTCAAGGACGACGTTTTCGGAACGGACTTCGAAGCAATCGTCGCAGACGCTCGCTACAAGTACATATCCAAAAACTATTCTTCCGTCGTAACGAAGAAAGAGAAAAACGAAAAAGAAAAACTCAGCGTATCCGACAAAGCGGACAAGGTGCTCACCCACAAGGTCTGGGGTATCCCTATCTTCCTTGTGATTTTGTTCTTGGTGTTCCACCTTACGTTTGCAGAGGACTTCTTGTTCCTCGGCGCAGGCGGTGTGTTCGACAAAGACGTAGTTGCTTACTTGGACGCGTCGGCAACTCAAGCGGTGGACTTTGCGCAAACGCCTTACGATAAAGATACGACGTATTACACCGAAGACGGCTTCAAAGCGGATCTCACTTTCACCGATGACGGCGAACTCGAAGCGGTTGAAGCAAAACCTTACGTATATACGGCAGATCACGAACTTCGTTATGTTGACGAGCTCACCGAAGCCGACCTCGAGCAAAAATTCTACGCGGACGAAAAAGGCAAGTGGGAAGTCACCGTTGAAGCAAACGACGATGGCGAACTCGAAGCCTCGTTCGTGAGCGGCATAGACGAGTGGTGCTCGGGCATCAGTGCGGCGACCTTCTTCGGATACGAAGAGAGCGTGTACGGCCCCGGCGTCATCCTTGCAAACATCCTCAACACGTTCACCGAATTCCTCAGCACTTGCGTAAACGAAGGTCTTGCGATGGCGGGCGCGCCCGAATGGTGCATCGGACTTATCGTTGACGGTGTCCTCGGCGGTTTGTTTGCAGTGCTCGGCTTCTTGCCTCAAATCCTCTTGCTGTTCTTGTTCTTCTCAATTTTGGAAGACAGCGGCTATATGGCGCGTGTAGCGTTCATCCTCGACAGAATTTTCAGAAGATTCGGTTTGTCGGGCAGAGCGTTCATGCCGATGATCATGGGCTTCGGTTGCTCCGTCCCCGCGTTCATCAACACTCGTACACTTGCCGACGAGAACGAAAGAATCGCAACGATCAGAGTTATTCCATTCTTCAGCTGCGGCGCAAAACTCCCGATCCTTACGGCAATCGCAGGCGGCATCGCAACTCAATTCGGATTCTCTCATCCCGACGTCATCACATATATGATGTACGTGCTAGGCGTGGTCGTGGCAATCTGCGCAGTCATCTTGATGCGCGCAACAACGATGAAGGGCGAAGTGCCTCCGTTCATCATGGAGCTTCCCGCATACCATATGCCTCAACCCAAAAACCTGGCTTTGCACCTTTGGGATAAGACGAAGCACTTTGTGAAAAAAGCATTCACAATCATCCTTGCTTCCACAATTCTCATTTGGTTTATCAGCCACTTCAGCTGGACGTGGCAATTCCTTGCGGACGAGCAAATGGATCAATCAATCCTTGCCGGTATCGGAGGACTCATTCAACCGCTGTTCACACCGCTAGGATTCGGTTCGCAACTTAAAGCATTCGGTTGGGTGTTCGCAGTGGCGGCAATCACAGGCCTTATCGCAAAAGAGAACGTTATCGCAACGTTCGGCACATTGGCGGCATGTATCGTCGGCGGTATGATCGACGTAGAAGCAGACGGCGGTATCGCCGCGGCAGGCACAATGATCGCCGCAACAGGCATCGACGTGCCGGGCTTGATTGCATTCATCGCATTCAACATGCTCACGATTCCGTGCTTTGCAGCCGTTGCAACCGCAAAGGCAGAACTTCCCACAAAGAAGTCTTACAAAATGACCTTGCTCTTCTGGGTAGGCACAAGCTACGTCGTGTCCATGATGATTTATCTCATCGGCGCATGGTGGTGGACTGTGTTCATCTTTGCGGCAATCTGGGCAGCAATCATCACGCTCATCGTGCTTGACAACAAGGGTAAGATCGACGTCAAGAAGTTCTTTGGCGACCTCGGCGCAAAACTCAAAATCAAAAAGAACGCATAAGTCGCGCAAAATGCGCAATACGGACTTTGCGTGAAAAGAGCGATATATGACAAACGTAGTTTTCAATTCTATATTGTCGGCAATGCACCCGATCGGAATCGTCACCATCGTCGTGGCGGTTGCGATTGTGGCGGGCGTCATCGTCGCGTCAATCGTAAGAAAAGCAAAGGGTAAGCCCTCGCTCGGAAGCGATTGCGCGGGATGCTCGCATGCCGGGAAGTGCAACGGGCATTGTTGCTCGCAAGACAAGGACGTCGATTGGACGGAACTCGTCAAAAAGCGTAAGGCGGAACTCGAAGCCGAGCGCGAAAAAGCCTCGCAACAGAACAATGATTCACAACCCACCGACAACGATTAGTTCAACTTCGCATTGATATTGAATAATGATAACCCCAATCAATGCAAAATCACAAGATGTGTTGTAGCAATACGACAATCTATATTCTCTCTCAAAAGCAAAGGAAGCGCAATCGCTTCCTTTGCTTTTTACGTTTTTAGCAATCGACGTTCGAGTTTAAGCTGATTGTTGCAATTTCCGCCAATAGATTGACATCGAGGCGATGATACGCTAAAATGCTTATTGACGCTTTGGCGATACGACGCATGCGTCACAAATTGCGTCCGCCCTCGGAGATCCGCTCCGTGTAAAAATCAACGGAAATTTGCGGACATGGCGGAATTGGCAGACGCGCAAGATTCAGGTTCTTGTGAGCACTAGTTCATGCAGGTTCAAGTCCTGTTGTCCGCACCAAACAAGAATAAAACGAACCCGAGAGAAAATCTTGAGTTCGTTTTATTTTTTACAAGAGATTATTTCGGACTTAAAATCAAACTATAAAAACATTACAGCCTTTAACCGAGTGTTCTAAACGCTCGGTTTTTCTATGCTGTTTTGCCGTCCGATTTATCGCCTTTCGTCTGCGTTTGTAGCACAGTGAAAAGCGAAAGTCAACGGCAAAAATTTTTACCGAAAACTTTGAATTTGCCGACTACTACATAAAATTTTTTGCTGTTCGTTGACTTCCGTATAACCGATAACAAAATAGAAAACCGTCTATCTTTTCCCGGTGCTACTTCCGTTTTTTGCCGAAAGGCGAAGTAAATCGGAGGTAAAATACAATGAAAGAAGTAAACAAAGGCATTTTGGATAACGATACGGTTATCTCAACAGAAAACATACAGAAAATGGGCGAAGTTATCGCCTTGACCTGTATTAAAACGGTAATCGTCCGTTCGGGCAAGGATTTACATTATCTATACAAAGGGCTATTGCGAGATATGAACCGCTCAAAAGAAGATTATTCACCGTTCTCAAACGCATACGACATTGCGCAAGAGGCGATGTTATTTTTATGCCAACATATAGGCGAGAAACTCGGTGACGACTATACTACGAAATACGGAAAGGTTGTAACTATTAAAAGTGCTTGTTATCGTTGCGCCGACAATTATTTGCAAAAGCAATACACACGCTATTTATCAAACACAATAAGCCTTGACGAGCGAATTACGGCAGTATCCGAAACAATACTTGACGATGAGCAGAAAAACGATTATACAGTCGTTGACGGGCTTATATCGAAGATGAAACTGACCGCCGCAGAATACGAAACGTTATGCGCCTATATGGCAGGGCTTACTTATCTTGAAGTAACACGTCTTTTGAATGTAAATCGAACGACTATTTGGCGCAGGAAGAAGAAACTACTTGAAAAATATGTTAAATGTACTGTTTTAAACATTTAAAGGGCAGCTTGGCAATGCTGCCCTTTAAAATATTAATTTATCATTTATAGCTAGAATTTAACACATTATATTATGGTCGTTGAAATGGTGCTTTGGGAATTCAGACGAATTTCTAATCTTTTTGGCTCCTCTATTTCAATTTCTTTTGTTGATAATAATTCAGCAACCATTTTAATCTCATGCTGATATTTGAATTTATCTTTTATTTTTTGCCCAACATGATTTGAAATAACCATATTTGCATCAAGATTATTTATTGATATATTGGAGTCCAAACGTAGCAGAAAACATGAAACCTTAAATTTGTCCGATGCATTAGATGCTGAAAATAAAGCTCAACTTCCTTATGAAGAATATGATGATTACGGGAGAAATATTAGTATAACAAATGTAAATAAAAGACAGCAAAAACAGCAACAGGATTTTGAGGAGGGATTAACTGTTGCATCGTCAAGAAAACAAGTTTGGCATTATACTTACTTATCGACAAACGGGAAACTTGAAAAACAATTTATTAGTGAGCAGTATCATGGCAAATGCCAAATCTGCGGTCGTTCTGCCATAAGAAAATTCAACGGTCAACCATATTTTGAGGCAATTAACGTAATAAACACATCTAACTTGGATCCTAAATATCAAACTTCGCTAGATGCTGGATGGAATACGTTGTGTCTTTGCCCAAATTGTGCTGCAGAATATAGATATTGCGCAAAAGATTTAAGCGATTTGGAAACGCAAGTTGAAAATACTCAGATTGAAAATCGAAAAAATGAGTATATAGAAATCTATATCACTCTCAAGGGCGTGCGAACAAAAATAATGTTTACCCCTAGACATTTTTTAGCTTTACAAACGGCTTTTAGAGTGTTTAAGGAGTACGAAAAAAACTAGTAAAGTTAATTTTTTGTGTCGATGGCGTTCAATATATAAACATAAGTCAACAAACAATTGCAAATATTAACAAAGATATTTATTGTTAAGAAAAATCACAATTTGGTGTTTATCTTGGCGTTTTCAGTAATCAAAAAGACATAAGATTGCGATCAAGTATTGATAAGTTTATTTGCAGATGATATAATTATTTCAAACAAAATGATTTAGGGTGTGCCTACGTGATAAAAACGTCGATTCGCTTTTTTGAAGATATACCAGTAAGAGCTGTTTGGGATGACGATACTTTCAAATGGTGGTTTTGTGCTATGGACATTGCGGAAGCACTCACAAAAAGCAAAAATCCCCGATCTTACTGGAACGCTCTAAAACGCAGGAAAGGCGAGTTGTCGACAAATTGTCGACAACTGAAATTAACCGCTTCCGACGGCAAAAAATATATGACTGACGTCGTTGACGATGAAGGTGTAAATACCATTATTGCACTTATTCCTAGCAAAGAATCGCTCGTGTTCGAGAAGTGGTTGAAGGGAATGGGATCGTCAATTGACGATAAAAGCAAGCAAAAGGCATACGAATTGTTCGAGTCGGGTATGATAAACGAAATCGAAGTCGGCACCGTAAAGGGATTGCAACAAATACACTCGTATATTTTCGGCGGACTGTATGATTTTGCAGGACAAATCCGCACGATGAATATAGCAAAGGGTGGTTTTGCATTTGCGCCGGCAATGTATTTGCAAGACAATTTGCGTCAAATTGAGAATATGCCCGACGATACGCTTGAACAAATTGTTGACAAATACGTCGAGATGAACGTTGCACATCCGTTTATGGAAGGCAATGGCAGAAGTACGCGTATTTGGCTCGATTTGATTTTGAAAAAGCATCTAAAAAAGTGCGTTGATTGGAGCAAAATCGACAAAAAGGCTTACCTTACGGCAATGCAGGAAAGTCCTGTTGATTCATCGCATATTTACGAACTTATAAAAGGTGCATTGACCAACGATATAAATAACCGCGAAATCTTCATGAAAGGAATCGACTACTCTTATTATTACGAGCAAGTTGATGAGTGATATTCTCTTATATTCTCATTGTTACAACATATGTTTGCGGGACTAATGCTTGGTAGTTGTGTAGTCCAAAAACATGAACTGCATAATTTGATAGTAAAATGATATGTTCAAATGCGGTTGCTTTCTGCGCACCAAACAAGAATAAAACGAACCTTGATAAAAAGTCAAAGTTCGTTTTATTCTAGATTCGGTTAAACAGAAATAGATGATAGTGCTATTAAATGGTTTATCAAAAGATGATGTGGTGCTATATGAAGTATTTAAAAGGTATATCTATGCCAATTCAAAAATGGAGAGTGTTGGATAAGATAGAAATGAGAGATGCTATATGGCTCGCGAAAGACGGTTGGGTTAAAGTACAATATATGGCAGGAAAGTACGAACACATCACAATACATGCCACATATAATGTATATTTAGATGTGTTTGATGATTTCAAATTTATATAATTATGGAGGTGTTTGTTTGTGAATTATTATATGTTCCCAAAGACAATAGTGAGGAATACATTATTATCTAATGCAGAGCAATACAGTATTTCATATGAGGTACCATCAGTTTATGATACAGTTTGGCGTATTGATATAAATGACTCTATAACAATACCGTATCGAATAGGGGAAAAGGGAATATATCCAGATTATTCAAATTTTGACATAGATGATAAGTTGGCATATTTATGCTATTTAACTCGAAATCAAAGTGGATTTGTACGGTATAACGCTATTGACGAGCTCCTAACTTTGGTTCATAAACAAATATGGGTATATCCATATATTCTCAAATTGTGTGATGAGTATGTTATAAGAATTTTGGATAGGATATATGATTCTTTACCGCAAATTATTAATGAACAGTTTGTGGATGTTATTTGTTTAAATATGAATAATATCAAAAAGGGTTATGCGCGAATGATAAGCTATTGGAATGTGTATTACAGAAAAGACATTCCAAACATAGAAAATTATGTTGGTTATAAAATATATAAATTGCTAATTGATGCCAGTCAAACAGTGCATAACTCTTAAACAGGCATTTAGATTGGATAGCTAAGTGAGAGATCAAATGAAAATATACAAGAGAAACAGGAATGGAATAGAGAAATATAATAGCGTGAGATTCACAGGCAATGATTTCAATTATATCAATTGCAAGTTGATTGCAGCGGGAAAGAATAAAATCGATATTCGGAAGTTAGAGACAATGAATGCCAAAGAAGTAGAGAATTTAATCCTCTTTCTTACCGATTTTATTGGATATGATTACAAAACAGATGATATTGATGAAGAAGGGAAAATCGCAGATGCAATAATAGAGAAATTATTGTATGTATTGTTCGATAGAAAAGGGGAAACGCCTGTAAGAATTGAAGCTGATAGTACTTGTGAAAAGCCCAATTGCTAATCTGAATTGTTTTTCTATATAACATTGTTGGATAAGGATATATATATCAGAGGAGAATAGGATTTGAGGCAGAAATGATTAAAAAAAATATAGAAAAAATGGTTATATAAAAATGTTTAGTAGCCAATCTAAATATGAGTTATATGACGATTTCTTCTAGTAATGTTTTGTGTCCAACTGCAATTGCTTTCTGCGCACCATCGCCTAAAAATGTTATAGTGCAATTATAAAAAAATGCAACCACATCGCTGTGATTGCACATAACTCCTATGGGCAATGCCCAAGTTGTTCTCATCAAGAACAATCATAGTATATGCAATTATCCGCATTTTGTCAATACGGAATGTAAAACGTAAATAAAAAAAGAGCGACAATAACTAGCGCTATAAACGCCGTGGCTACTGATTACGGATTGTCGAAACTTAATTCGCTCTTCATCCAACGCTCAAATATATTATATTCGAATCTGTATATTTGTCAATACAGTACAAAAAACGGCAAATAAAAAAAGAGAGAAACGACTTATTGCCACAGAACGAAGCGTCCAAGTTATTACAGCGTGCAACTTGAGTACAAATTGTTTTCCGCAAACTCTCTTTCGCAAATAATTTAGCACTACTTTATACAAAAGTCAACAAAATCGTTTTGATATGCTATAATGTCTTTGAAAATCGATTATGTAGGTGACGATTATGATTTTGTCTGTCGGAGAAATACTTGCCGATATGATCGGACAAAAAGAGGATGGCGTAACAACGTTCAAGGCATTCTGCGGCGGTGCTCCGTTCAATCTTGCCGTAAACGCAAAGCAAAGCGGCGCAAAGGTCGGCTTTGTCGGACGAGTGGGCAATGACGTCATAGGCAGATTTGTGCTCGGCGAGGCGCAAAAAGCGCATTTGGAGCGGTTAGATATCCAAATAGATGCCGAACGCAACACCACGATTGCATTTGTTACGCTCACGGACGGCGAGCGCGATTTTGCTTTCAACCGTCACGATACGGCGGACTTCAATATCGATTTCGACGATATAGATTTTGAGAGTTACGAGAATTTGGAGATTGTGCATCTCGGATCGCTCATGTTGTCCGAACAAAAGGGCAGAGAGTTTGCCGAAAAGATTGCAAACAAGGCGAGCGAACTCGGTGCGAAACTCAGTTTCGATATGAATTTCCGCAAAGATATTTATAAGAATTTCGAGGACGCAAAAAGGGCGTATGCTCCGTTTGTCGAGTGTGCGGATATAATCAAATTCTCCGACGACGAACTTGCCGACTACACGGGCATAAGCGATATGGACGAGGCGGCAAAATCCGTTTTGAAGAAGGACAAGTTGCTGCTTGTAACTCTCGGCAAGAGCGGAAGCGCATACTATTACAACGATTTGAAAGGAATTGTGCCGAGCATAAGCGGAGTAAAGTGTGTAGACACAACGGGCGCCGGAGATGCGTTTTTCGGCGCGTTTTTGACAAATATAGAGGGCAAAGAACTGACGAAAGAAAACATTGTATATGCCATGCAACAAGGCAATATAAAAGGCGCAAAAACCACGGAATTTTACGGCGCGATAGAGTTGTAAATAACAAAAATGCGTTTTTATCGGCGTTTTTCTCGATGCCGAAATACCGTGTGTAAACAAGAATAATCGATATGCAATTCAATGCAAAAGCGACGGCATCGCCGTCGCTTTTGCGTTTATGATTGAATTTTTGTCCGGAAATTCCGTCGGGTAAATCAATATTTGATTTTCGTCAGACGATATCACCGGATAAATCAATATTTGAATTGCTCGGTGAAGTAGTCCACGAGGCTGTCGATGGGCAAGCGTACTTGAGCCATCGTGTCGCGCTCACGCACCGTTACGCAACCGTCTTCGAGGGTGTCGAAATCGACGGTGACGCAGTAGGGCGTGCCGATTTCGTCTTGACGACGATATCTCTTGCCGATGGATGCGGACGTGTCGAAGTCGCAAGCGAAGTGCTTTGAAAGTTCGATATAAAGCTCTTCCGCCTTTTCGTTGAGTTGTTTTTGCAATGGGAGAACAGCCACTTTGACGGGAGCGAGAGCGTGATGGAGGTGAAGCACTACACGGGTGTCGTTTTCACCCACTTGCTCTTCGTCGTATGCGTCGCAGAGGAATGCGAGGAATACGCGGTCTGCGCCCAAAGACGGCTCGACGACGTAGGGAACGTATTTTTCGTTGGTTACTGGGTCGATGTAGGAAAGATCCTTGCCCGATGTTTTCATATGTTGATTGAGGTCGTAGTCGGTGCGATCCGCAACGCCCCAAAGCTCGCCCCAGCCGAACGGGAATTTATATTCGAAGTCGGTCGTTGCCTTGGAGTAGAAGCAAAGTTCTTCTTTTTCGTGGTCGCGGAGTTTGAGGTTTTCGTCTTTCATGCCGAGGTCGAGCAACCATTGATGGCAGAAGTTCTTCCAATATGCAAACCATTCGAGATCGGTGCCGGGCTTGCAGAAAAATTCAAGTTCCATTTGTTCAAATTCACGGATGCGGAAGATGAAGTTGCCGGGCGTGATTTCGTTGCGGAAGCTCTTGCCGATTTGACCGATGCCGAAAGGTACTTTTTTACGAGTTGTGCGTTGCACGTTTTTGAAGTTGACAAATATGCCTTGCGCGGTTTCGGGGCGGAGATAGACGGTGGATGTCGAATCTTCCGTCACGCCGATAAATGTCTTGAACATGAGGTTGAATTTTCTAACTCCCGTAAAATTGCTGTTGCCGCAAACGGGGCAGGGAATTTTATGCTCGATGATATATTGTTCCATCTGCTCGTTGCTCCAACCCGAGATGTTGACGTCAAGGCCGTGTTTGAGGTTGTATTCTTCGATAAGGTCGTCGGCGCGATGACGGGATTTGCAGGATTTGCAATCCATCAGAGGATCGGAAAAACCGCCGATATGTCCGCTTGCTTGCCAAGTGGTGGGGTTCATGATGATTGCGCTGTCAAGACCTACGTTGTATGGATTTTCGACAACGAATTTTTTCCACCAAGCCTGCTTGATGTTGTTTTTGAGTTGGACGCCGAGAGGGCCGTAGTCCCAAGAGTTTGAAAGACCGCCGTAGATTTCACTGCCGGGGTAGACGAATCCGCGGTTTTTTGCGAGGGCAACGAGTTTGTCCATTGTAAGTTGTGCCATAAAGATAACTCCTTTCGCACTCATCCGGATGATGAGCCGATAATTATTGTGAATTTATAATAAGATATATAGCAAAAAAAGTCAATTTTCAATCGACAATTGCCAAAACAATATAGGGATTTTGCGGTTATTTTCCAAAAATCAAACGCGCCGCTCGATTGAGGGCGCGTTCGATTGCAAAATTGCCGTCCGAGGTTACTTGCAGCAACCGCAGCCGTTGCCTCCACCGCAAATGCAGGAGAGGATGAGGATGAGCCACACGATGTCGCAACTGCCCAATCCGCCCATATTGCCGCCGCAACCGCAGCAGTTGAGAAGCATCAAGAGCAAAACGATGTCGCACGTGTTGCAGCCGCATCCGTTTGTACCGTTTGTAAAGATTCCGTTCATGTTATGTACCTCCTTGAAGATTCGGATTGCTCCTACATTACCTTACGCAACCTTTGAAATTTGTGTGACAGAGGCATTGAACGGATTTTGTATAAATATATTTTTGTGTGGATCAGTTGAAGAGAATGATAGGACTTGTTGCGGGATTGCTTCTCACGCTTGTGGTTTCGGGGTTATGCTCGTTGTGCTTCAACATGGATTTAAACTGGTGGATTGCGCTTGAAAAACCGTCGTTTGTGCTTTCAGGCGGCTGGTTTACGCTGTTCGTCGCAATGAGTTATCTGTCATCGGTGCTTGCAATATCTCGCCTTGTGGAGTTCAAACATATTTTTCCGTCCATGCTCTATTTTGTGATTTTGGGCGGTGCTTGCATCCTTTTCGTATTTGCGTTTTTCACGCTGAAAGATTTGATATTCGCGCTTGTGTGCATGTCTATCGTGCTTGCCACGTCCTACGTACTTTTCATTCGCTTTCTCACCAAAGAAGTGAAAATCGCCCTCGAATTTTTGCCGACGTTCCTCTTCAATGTCTATGCCTTTTTGTGCACCCTTTGCATATTTATGAACAACTGAAAACGGCAATTTTCATTTATTGACACAATATGGTTTGTTTAGTATTATAAAATCATAATAAGCGCGCGAAACACGTGTGTGTACGGATTTTGCAGAATTTGCGGAAAATAATTTGTTTTTGTTGCAAATTTGTTGCAAACGTCTAGCAGTTTTTCGGGGATTTTCTTTGCTCGGTTTGTTAAACTTCAATCGTAAGCTAAGGCTTGCAATAAACAAAAGGAGTGAACCATGAAAACCGACAAATCCATGAAAATCAAGATAACCGCAGTGGCTGTCTTGACAGCGTTGGCAATCGCCGCAATCACGCTCTTGGCAGTGTTCTTGCCCAAGCGTATCGCAAACGCAGCCAACGACAAGAGCGAAACCACAACTCAAGTCAGTCAGGCTTTGTCTCAAATCGAAAGTTTGGAAAATCAGTATCAAAGAGCATTCGACGACAATGCAGAGCTTTGGGAAAAGTATTTTGCCGAACTTCAAAAACTCGACGAGCTTCCCGACAACTTTGACGAAAAGGCGTTTATCGAAAACCTGAGCGTTCTGACCGACGAAGAAAAGGCAACGCTGTTGAAAAACGTCGACGTGCTTGACGAACTCGATGCACAACTTGAAAAACTTTATGGCGAATTGTTCGATACGAACGAAGACATGCTCTACGGCGATTGCGCCGACGGCAAGTGTGACGCGGACAACTCTTGCGGCGACGACTTGCTCTTCATCGAGAATGACGAAAATTTTTTCGGCGATGACTTTGGCAAATTGTGCGACGAGGCGGAGCTTGCAAACAACCAAGTCCAAGCCCTCAGAAAAGAGTTTGACGACGTTGTGAATGCCCGCCAAGACCTTTGGGATAAGGTGTATGCATCATACGACAATCTTGACGAGAACTTCGATTATGCAAACTTTGACGAAGCAACCTACATTGCGTCATTGACAACTTTGACAGCGGACGAGAAAGACGTCTTGCTCAAAGACCTTGCAAAACTCGATGAAATCGCAGGCAAACTCACTGCGCTTTGCGGTGCTAATTGCGGCAGATAATTAGCAATCGAAAAAGAAACAACAAAGACAAATTACAAAACCCTAAAAAATACCACAAACAAATACTACAAAAAACCACAATACTACAAAAACAAAAAAACCACAAAACCGAAAACCGACAAAAGGCGTTGCGACATCGCGGCGCCGATTGCCGTAAGAGGGCTTATGGCATACAAAATTTACATCGCCGACGACGAAAAAAACATACGAGAGCTTTTGAAAAACTTTTTGCAAAGCGACGGCTACGAAGTGAGTGAGTTCGAAACGGGCGACTTGCTTCTTTGTGCGTTTGAAAAAGAACCGTCTGACCTTGTCATCTTGGACATTATGATGCCGGGAAGGGACGGAATCGAATGTGTGAAGGAATTAAGACGCTATTCGTGTGTGCCTATAATTTTGCTCACAGCCAAGGACGGCGAGCTTGATTATGTGAACGGCATCACCTTGGGCGGCGACGATTATTTGACAAAACCATTCCGTCCGACAATGCTTTTAATGCGTGTGAAAGCTCTTTTGAGAAGGGCGGAAATGAGCGGTGCGAAAAAGGATAAAGGCAAAGTGCTGAAATACGCCGATTTGACGTATTCGGAAGACGAACACTCCGTTTTGGCAGATAAAACCGTCGTTCCGTTGACAAAAACCGAAATGAGCGTCTTGGCGTTTATGATGAACGAGCCGCAAAAAACCCATCCTCGCGACAGTCTGTTGGACGAGATTTGGGGATTTAGCGAGGACACTGAAACGCGAGCCATAGACGAAACCATAAGACGAATCAGAAAAAAATTGTCCGCCGCAAACAGCGTTGCGACAATAGAAACCGTTTGGGGCTACGGCTACAAACTAGGCGCGACAGAGAGGACAAATGACGAAGATTAAACTCAAAATTCTGCTTGCGTGCCTTTGCTCGGTTGCGCTTATACTTTGCGCGCTTCTTGTCGTCGTAAACGTCGCAATACCAAAAAATCTTGAAACTCAGGCAAAAAAAGCAATTGAAAACGAAAGCAGCGAATACTATCCCGACGACGAAAAGCCGGGAGTGAGTTTTTTGAGCGCAAGCGTAGCGTATCTCGAACTCGGACAGGCAAACGAAGATTTGGTGTATCTCACCGAAACGGAGAAAGCGGTTCTGGGATTTTGCAACAAAAACACGCTCGCTCACGGCAAGTTTTACCGAATACAGGATAAAAATCGAAATATAGTTCTGGCGGTATACGAGTCCAATGAAAATTTGTCCGAAAAATATGAGTATGTTCTTTATGCCGACATAAGCGCAATCATCAATTATGTCGGATGGCTCAACTGGATGTTTTGCGGTGCGGTGGTAATAGTCGGCGCGGCGGTGTGCGTTATAGGTCTGAAACTAGGCAAAACAATAGAGTCGGCGCAAGAGATAAGGCAGTCGTTTTTCCAAAACGCCTCGCACGAACTCAAAACGCCGCTTATGGCGATTCAGGGCTATGCCGAGGGTATACAAACAGGCGTTTTGCCAACCAAGGAATCGGCAGGAATTATCCTCGAAGAAAGCGATCGCATGACGACGCTCATCGAGGAGTTGCTTGCCCTTTCAAAGATAGATTCGGCGCAAACAAAGTCCGACTTCAAACCTACAAACCTTGTCGATATCGTAAGGAGCGTCGCATGCTCGCTTGCTCCCACCTTTGAAAACAGTGGGAAGCAAATTCAAACGGAACTTTGCGACGAGGCTATGGTGTCTTGCGACGAAAAACAAATGCGAAAAGCAATATCTAACCTCATATCCAATGCGTTCAAGTTCTGCAGAAGCGTGGTGCTATGCAAATGCGCCGTTGAAAATCACAAGGTCGTTTTGACAATCTCCGACGACGGCGAGGGTATTGCCAAAGAGGACGTTCTGCATATTTTCGACAGATTCTACACCGGAAAAAACGGCAATACGGGCATAGGACTTGCGCTCACCAAAGAGATAGTCAAGCTCCACGGCGGCGACGTGAAAGCCTACAACCGAAACGGCGCTGTGTTCGAGATGATTTTGCCGCAAGCTAAGACCTCAATAAATTGTTGAACGGATTGCTTGAAAGTTGCAAGAGTAATCGACGGTCTTTGCGGCTGTCGATTTTTCTTGTTGATAATATCAAAATAGTTTGCTATACTATTGTAAATTTAATGTAACGTTGCGCACGCTATGCACGCTTGCGCATGAGAGGTACAAGATGATTCTCACAATGGACATCGGCAACACCAACGTTAAATACGGCGTTTTTGACGGCGACAATCTGATTGCGTCGTGGAGGGTTTCCACGATGGCGTCGCGCACTGCGGACGAGTACGGAATGGTTCTGTACGATTTGCTCAATCAAAGCGGCGTGCGGTTTGGCGACATAGACGCTTGCGTTATGTCATCGGTTGCGCCTGCGCTCAACTATACGATTGACCATATGTGCCGCGATTACATCGGCAAAGAGCCGCTTGTGGTGTCGGCAACGACGGATACGGGCTTGAAGATTGCGTACGCTCATCCGGGGCAGTTGGGCACGGACAGAATCGTCGGAGCGGCGGCGGCGTACAAGCTGTACGGCGGACCGGTTATCGTGGTGGATTTCGGCTCGGCAACAACGTTCAATCTTGTGACAAAAGACGGCGTATATCTCGGCGGTGCGATTGCGCCCGGCATCAAGACCGCAACAGAATCTCTTGTTACGACGGCTGCGAAACTTCCGAGAATCGAACTTGAAAAACCGCAAAATATCGTGGGTACGGACACCAAAAGCTGTATGCAAAGCGGCATTGTTTACGGATACACGGGACTTGTGAAATACCTTGTTGACAAGTACATGGAACTTGACGAGATGCAGGGTGCAAAAGTCGTGGCGACGGGCGGTCTTTCCGAGCTTGTAGAAAACGTCGAGCCTAATCTTATCGACGTCACCGATCGCGCGCTTGCGCTCAAAGGCTTGAAGTATATTTACGACAGAAACAATAAAAAGAAATGAGTTTTGATTTGCATATCGTTGCATTGCGACGTTGCGAATAAGGAATTGCAATATGGAAAAAATAGGGGTTGCGTTGCTCGGACTCGGCGTCGTGGGTGGCGGAACGTATGAAATACTGCGCGACAAGCGCGAAATGATAAAAGCAAACGAGGGGCTGGACATAGAAGTCAAGCGTGTGCTTGAAAGAAATCTCGCAAGGTGCAAAGAACTCGGCGTTGACGAGAGCATCGTCACGCAGAATATAGACGACATAGTAAACGACGACGAAATCCAAATCGTCGCGGAGTTTTTCGGCGGCGTAGAGCCTGCAAAAAGCTTCTTGATTAAAGCGTTGCAACACGGCAAAAGCATTGTCACCGCAAACAAGGAGATGTTTGCAAAAAGTTGGCACGAGCTTGAAATTGCCGCAAAAAAGAGCGGTGCAGGCTTGTATTTCGAGGCAAGTTGCGTGGGCGGCGTTCCCGTCATCCGCACGCTTACGGACAGCATGCAGGCAAACAGTATAACTTCGCTTAAAGGCATTGTCAACGGCACGACCAACTATATTTTGTCAAAGATGAGCGACGAGGGAGTTGACTATCAAACCTGCCTCAAAGAAGCGCAAAAACTCGGCTATGCAGAGGCAAATCCAACAGCCGACGTCGAAGGTTTCGATTCCACCTACAAAAACTGCATTTTGTCCTCGCTTGCTTACAAAAAAAGAGTGCCAATCGACAAGATTTATCGCGAGGGCATTTCAAATATATCCGTTGAGGACATTGCGATAGGCAAAGAGCTTGGCTACGCAATCAAATTGCTTGCGATTTCCAACGTCAAGGACGGCAAAATCGAGGCGAGAGTGCATCCTGCGTTTTTGCCGCAAACTCATCCGCTTTCATCCGTAAAAGGCTCGTTCAACGCGCTTTATATCCACGGCGACAGCGTTGACGACGTGATGCTTTACGGAAGAGGTGCGGGAGCGTTTCCTACGGGCAGCGCAATCGTGAGCGACATCGTTTTTGCAGCGGGAAAGGACGTGCACAGGAGATACGATTTTATGTGCGCCGAGGACGTGAACGACGAGGATTTCGCAACGGATTTCGCTTCGAAATATTACGTCAGAACAATTGTTAGCGGTGCGGGCGCGCTTGCCAACGTGTCGAAGGCGTTAGCGCAAAACAATATATCTATCCAATCGGTTTTGCAAAAAGAAGGGAAAGACGGCATGGCGCAAATTGTGCTTGTCACCGCTCAAACAAAAGAGAGTGCAATCAAAAATACGCTTTCGATCGTTGAAAATCTTGCCTGCGTCGAAAAAATCGCCGCCGTCATCAGAGTCGAGGAATAATCATGGTGCTTTTCTTTGCCAAAGGCGAGGCGGACAGCGACAAATTTGTCAAATTCTGCTACGGCCATTATAGGGACATAATGTCGAGATACGGTGCGGATTTGCCAAAGGACGTGCAAATCGTGCGCGAGGAAGGTCAAAAACCGCGTTTCGACACCGACGAGGCGTATTTCAATCTCTCTCATTCGCACGGAGCGATTATGCTTGGCATATCCCATTCGCCAATAGGCGTGGACATCGAAAAAATCCGCGATATAGACTACGAAAAATTCGATTTTATTCATGCGGAAAACGTCGAGGAATTTTTCGAAAAATGGACGGAAAGAGAGAGTTATCTCAAATTTACCGGCGAGGGATTGTCGGCGTTCAGATGCGAAATCCCTGCCGAAGCGCACTTCGAGCATTTTCCGGTGTGGGAAGAGTATCATGCTTGCGTGTGCGCCGAAGAGCAAAATATAATAGCATACGAGATAGACGTCAACGCAATCGAAAACTGATATTTGCAAAATCTTTGCATATATTCTTAAAAAATGCGTATGCGTTCGACAACCGAAAATTGCCCTTGTTCAAATGCGAATAGGGTGGTATAATACAAAACAACAAAGAGATATCGGAGGTATTTTATGATTCTCGAAAAAATCAAAGACATCATGGAAGAGGAACTTGGCAAGGATAGAAACGAGGTTACGCTCGAGAGCGACATCATCAAGGATTTGGGACTTGACAGCCTCGATATCGTCACGCTTATCATGGCGGTTGAGGACGAGTACGGATTCACCGCGGACGACGACGAAATCGTAAATCTCAAAACCGTCGGCGACGTCGTCAAGTATATCGAAAACGCAACCAAATAATTGTTTTTTATCGCATTTACGCTTTTTATTGCCGACAGACTCCGTTTGTCGGCAATATTTGGTTATTTATACAAAAATATTTATACTTTTTTTAGGAAAAAAGCATTTTTCTTTCGTATATATATTTAGAAAACTTAAGAAGAGGTATTATGGCAGGCGGTTTTACTCCCGAATTTTTGGAGGAACTTAAATACAAATGCGACATAGTGGAAGTCATTTCGCAATACGTTCCCTTGCAGAAAAAAGGCGGACGCTATTTCGGGTGCTGTCCTTTTCACAATGAAAAAACCCCTTCTTTTTGCGTAAACAACGGCTGGTATCACTGTTTCGGTTGCGGCGCAAGCGGCGACGTGGTGAAGTTCGTTATGGAAATGGAGTCGGTGTCCTTTTACGACGCCGTAAAAATCCTTGCCGACAAGGTAGGGTTGCAACTTCCCGAAGTCAAACTCGATCCGCAATACGCTCAAAAGAAAGAGCACGGCGACGTTTTGAAGCAACTTATGCGCGACGCGGCAAGGTATTATCGCAACAACCTCCTCGACGAAAAGAAGGGCAATGACGCAAGAGAATATTTGCACAATCGCGGACTTGACGACGAAATCGCAAAACGCTACGGTTTGGGATTGTCGCTCGACAACGAAAGTATGGTCGGATACATGCGCCGAAAAGGCTACTCGCTTAAAGACCTCGAAGAGTGCGGACTTGTTGGCAACGCTCAAAGACCTTACGACGCTTTTGCAAACAGAATTATCGTGCCGATTATGGACAGCATGAGCAACGTCATTGCTTTCGGCGGACGTATTTATCACGGCGAAAAGGACGTTGCAAAATATAAAAACTCCACAAACACCACGCTTTTCGACAAAGGACGCACGATATACGGCATCAACTTTATAAAGCGCGACAAAAAGATGAACGGCGTTGCCTATAAAGAGCTGATTTTGGTCGAGGGCTATATGGACGTTATCTCGCTCGGCGCAAGCGGCATAAAGAATGTGGTTGCGTGTATGGGCACGGCTCTTACCGACGGGCAGGCAAGAGAGCTTTCCCGCATGACGGAAAATCTATACGTTTGTTACGACGGCGACGGCGCGGGCAAAAAAGCGACGATACGCAACGTGGATATACTCTCCAAGTTTGTGCAAAACGTCAGAGTTATTTCGTTGGACGAGGGCAAAGACCCCGACGAAACCGTGCGCGAAGGCGGTACGGAAGCGTTCCTCAAAAAGCAAAAAGAGGCGTTGCCCGTGATAGAATACAAACTGAAACTTTGTGCCGACGCAAACGATTTAGGCTCGGTCAACGGCAGAGCGAAATACGTGCAATCGGCACTTAAAGTGCTGAAAACGATAGATAATCGCGCAGAACGTGAGGTGTATATGGACGTCGTGTCCAAAATGAGCGGCGTATCCGTTGCAACTCTCACCGACGAAGCCGGTATGATTCGCCCCGTGAAAATCGAGCAACCCAAAGAGAACGACGAGGAAAAAATCGCAAAAAATTTGCGTGCGTCGAGATTTGTGCTCAACCGTATCGTGAAAGGCGAAAAGTACGTCGATTTGAGCAAAATCAAGACCGAATGGCTTGAAAACGACTTGCATAGACAAGTTTTCGAGTGGGCAAAGACTATGCCCGAGCATACGGATATGGTCAAAACCATGTTCAGCGTGTTCGGCTACGACAACGAAGAAATAAGCAATATTTTGAACATAAACATGAAGTTTGCCGACAATATAAGAGAAGCGGACTACTTCAACGATTGCGTGCTTATGCTCGCAAACGAATTTGTGTCAAAACGACTCGAACAAGTCAAGAACGGCTATAACGAATTATCGGATCCCGAAGCAAAAAGAGCGAGCATTGCGGAAATATCCCGCTTGCAAAAAATATTAAAATCAAAAGACATCAACGACAAACTTTGATTCACCCAGGAGGAGTATAAGTGGACAGAGAACAACTTTTGAAACAAGAGATTGACAAAATCGTCGCCTACGGAAAGAGCAAAGGCTCTATCAGCGAAGACGACATAATGGCAAGGCTGGAACACCTCAACGCAACCGCAGAGGATATGGAGATGGTGTTCAACGCTTTGCAAAACGAGAACGTCAAAGTGGAAGAAACCATCGAGGAGGACGACATCGCGCTTGACAAAATCATCGATTCGAGCGTGGACGACTCGGTGAAAATTTACCTCAAAGACATCGGCAAAGTTCCCCTCCTGACGGCTGATCAGGAAATCGAGCTTGCAAAGCGTATGGAAGAGGGCGATGAGGAAGCCAAGCACGTTTTGAGCGAAGCAAACTTGCGCCTTGTCGTGTCTATCGCAAAACGCTACGTTGGCAGAGGCATGCAATTTCTCGACCTCATTCAAGAGGGCAACCTCGGCTTGATGAAAGCGGTTGAAAAATTCGATTATACAAAGGGCTTCAAGTTTTCCACTTACGCAACGTGGTGGATAAGACAGGCTATCACCCGTGCAATCGCGGATCAGGCAAGGACGATTCGTATCCCCGTGCATATGGTTGAAACCATCAACAAGCAAGTGCGCGCAACGCGTCAACTTCTTCAAAAACTCGGCAGAGAGCCGTCTGCGGAGGAGATTGCGGCGTACCTCGGTTGCTCGGTCGAGCGTGTTCGTGAAATTCAAAAAATCGCACAAGACCCCGTTTCGCTCGAAACGCCTATCGGCGAGGAAGAGGACAGCCATCTCGGCGATTTCATCGAGGATCACACCTCTCAATCTCCAAGCGAAGTGGCAGAGGGCAATATGCTCAAAGAGCAACTCATTCAAGTGCTCAATACGCTCACTCCGCGTGAAGAAAAGGTGCTCCGTTTGAGATACGGCCTTGACGATTCTCATCCCAGAACGCTCGAAGAAGTCGGCAAAGAATTCAACGTCACTCGTGAGCGTATCCGTCAAATCGAGGCAAAGGCGTTGCGCAAGCTCCGTCATCCCAACCGCCTCAAAAAACTTAAGGATTTCGACTGATGCCAATACGACTTGACCAAAGACTCACCGCCATTGCCAATCTCGTGGATTACGGCAAGGTTGCGGACGTCGGGTGCGACCACGGGAAACTCGGCTATTATCTCGTAAGCACGGACAGGGCAAGCGAGGTCATCGCAACGGATATATCCGCTCCGTCGCTTGCAAAAGCGGAGGAACTTGCCAAAGAGAACGGCGTGCAGGACGTTATGCAAACGCGCCTTGGCAACGGACTCGAACCCGTGGGTGACAGAGAAGTGGACACCGTGATTATTGCGGGACTCGGCGGCGACGTCATATCCGATATAGTTTTGCGCGCGCATGCGCAAGACAAAAAGTTTGCGCATTTTTTGCTTTCCGCAAACACGCATCCCGAAAAGGTCAGAGTTGCGCTTCAAAAGTGCGGACATACCGTCGTGTTTGACGAAATGCTGGAATGTGCCGGCAAAGTTTATACGATAATAAAAACGCAGGAAGGCGAGAGCAATCTCTCGGACGACCAAATCCTTTACGGCGCGTTTTTCAAAACTAGCGAGAACTTTGCGTATTTTGCGAAAAAAGAAATCGAAAGCATGAAAAACGTGCTTGCACACAATCCCAAAGCCGTCGAACTTTCCGAGAAAATCGAGAAGTTGCAAGCCGCTTTGGACAAAAACGAGGGTTAAAAAGCAATATTCCGCACGTAAACTGCGGATTCGGAATTATGAAAAACAGACAAATAACCGATACAATCGAAAAATTCGCACCGTTGCAGCTTGCCGAGCCGTGGGACAACCCGGGGCTTATGATGGGCAATCTCGACGACGAATGTCGAGGCGTAATCGTTGCGCTTGACTTAACAAAAGACGTCGTAAGGCAAGCAATCGAGCAAGGATGCAACCTCATCGTGACGCATCACCCGTTCTTTTTCAGCGCGATAAAGTGTATAGACACAAGCGTGTCCAAGGGCGGAATTATCGAAGATGTGCTCAAAAACGGACTCACCGTTTATAGTGCGCACACCAATCTCGACGAGTGCGAAGGCGGATTGTGTATGAGCCTTGCAACGCTTCTGGGCGGTGAAAACCTTGCGCCGAACGGCGTGGGTGTGGTGTGCGACGTAAAGGTGCAAAGCCTTGAAAAGTTTGCAAAACACGTTGCGAATACGCTCAAAGACGATTCCGTAAAATACACGGGCGAGGGCAGCAAAACGATTGAAAAAGCAATGATAATTTGCGGCGGAGGAGCAAGCGACGACGCATACGAAAACGCAAAGCAAAACGCAGACGTTTTTGTGAGCGGCGACTTCAAACATCATCTTTACGTCGCATCCGAAAACGACGATTTTCCCATCGTCGAGTTTTCGCACTATTCAAGCGAAATCATCGTTCAAAATTTATTCGAACAAATCATTGCGCCCACCGGCGTGAGCATTATAAAAGCAAAACAAAACCGTCCTTTCAAAACGGTTGGAGGATACAATGAAATTTGACAAGATACTTCAGTACCAAAAAATCGACCAAGAACTTATGAATTTGGAAAGCGAAGTCGCAAAAAGCGACGAACGCCAAAAATTTGCCGTTGCGAAATCGCATCTGGAAGGTGCGACGGAAATGATCGGTAAGCTCAAATCCGAAGCGGGCGAACTTCTTGCAGGCTATGCCGCCATGAAAGAAAAAATCGACGCTCTCAAAGACGAACTCGACGAGTTCGACGGCATTTTGGACGACGTTCAGGACGCAAACGAAGCGGATCATTATCTCAAAATGGTGGCGTCCATCGCCGAAAAAATCAACGCTCTCGAAAAAGAGGCAAACGGTGCTGCGGCAAAAATCGACCAAGTCAACGACAGCTACAAAAAGACGTGGGATCAAGGCGTCAAAGCAACCGACGTGTACAAGAGCGCAAAGGCGGATTACGACAATCTCGTGAGAAAACTCCAACCCAGAGTCGTCGAAATCAAATCTCAACTCAACGCTCTCAAAGCGGAAATCCCCGAAAATATTATGAACGCGTATCTTGCGCTTCGCACGGCGAAAAAGATGCCTGCGTTCGTCGCGTACGACAAAACAAAGGGAGTTTGCGGACGCTGCTTTATGGACGTGCCCAACGACACAAAGTCCAAACTGCGCAACGTCGGCGATTATGCCGAGTGCCCAAACTGCCGCAGAATACTTTACGTTGCCGACGAGCAATAATCGATTTAAAGGAGAGAAGAAAATGAACAATTGCTACAACAACCCCGACGTTTATTGCGTCAACGTTGAAAAGAAGCACGGTGCGGGTTTTCCCCTCGACCAAAACGGCAAAACTAAAACCGTTCTCCTCAACGGCGAATGGGATTTCAAATATTACGTTTCGACGGCAATTCTCAATCCTCGGCCTACCGAGTGGGACAAAATCGAAGTGCCGTCCAACTGGCAACTCAAAGGCTACGGCAAGCCCATTTATTCGAATATCCGCTATCCGCATCCGATTGCGACGAGCGGCAAGCCTCACATCAACGAAAACGAAAATCCTTGCGGCGTGTACAGACGCAATTTTACGCTTGACAAAGTCGAGGGAAGCATACATGTCAATTTTGCAGCCAACAGCGGAGCGGAAGTGTATGTCAACGGCTCTTTCGTAGGTTACAGCGAGGACACTTTCGATTATCAGGAATATGACATTACGCCGTATGTAAAAGTCGGCGAAAACGAGCTGAAAATCATCGTCTACCGCTATACGACGGGCAGTTATCTCGAAGACCAGGATATGTGGCGCATATCCGGACTTTATCGCGACGTCAACCTCGTGTTCCTTCCCGACGCGCGAATAGAGGATATGTACGCACGCGCGGAGTTCAACGAGGACTATTCCAAGGCGAAACTTCTTGTCGACGCAAGCGTGTATTGCGCAAAAGGCGTGGAAATTTCGGACGCAGACGTCAAAATCGAGCTTATCGACAAGGACGGCAACACCGTTTGCGAAGGCAATTTTGCGGTGCTCGGTCTTGACGAGGACGAATCCATGGCGGTCAAGATGACGGAAAATATCGTCAATCCGCATCTTTGGAGTGCGGAAGATCCGTATCTTTACACACTTCGCCTTACGTTCACGTCAGTTGAAAAGGGACAACCCGTCGTTCACGATATTCGTCAAATCGATTTCGGTTTCAGAAAGGTGGAGATAATTCCGTCAATCGACGGCAAGCAACCATACATAACTCTCAACGGCAAAAAACTCAAAATAAGAGGCGTAAACCGCCACGAGTTTCATCCCGATTTCGGCCATGCGGTGCCCAGAGAGTACACCGAAAAGGATATCCTTCTTCTCAAAAAACACAACGTCAACAGCATAAGAACTTCGCACTATCCCAACAGCCGCCATTTCTACGAGCTTTGCGACAAGTACGGCATCATGGTCATGTGCGAAAACAACCTCGAAACTCACGGACTTGCAACTCGCGTGCCTCGCTCGAGCAGAAGATGGACGGAGCAAGTGTGCTGGCGTATGCGCAACATGGTTTTGTCTTATCGCAACCATGCTTGTATTCTTTTCTGGTCGCTCGGCAACGAAAGCGGAAACGGAAAAGCGTTCCCGGCAATGAAAAAAGCCGCTCTCGAACTTGACAATACTCGTCCGATTCACTATGAGCCGGACGCATATCTCAAAACGACCGATATTATGAGCGAGATGTACACAAAGGAAGAGCAGATGGAAGAGATCGCTCACAATCGTTGCCATATCCATTCCATGGCATTGTGGGCGCCGTTCGGACATCTTCTCACGCCGAGAATGTACAAAAACAAGCCGTTTATCCAGTGCGAATACGCTCACTGCATGGGCAACAGCCTCGGCAATTTCGAGGACTACTGGAAACATTTCAGAAACAATGACAGACTTTGCGGCGGCTACATCTGGGACTTTGCCGATCAAGCGATAAAGCGCGTCAATCAGGACGGAGTGGTGGAGTACACCTACGGCGGCGACTGGGGCGACAAGCCCAACGACGGCACGTTTGCATTCAACGGTATCGTCAGAGCGGACAGAAGCCCGAATCCGGCATTCTACGAGGTTGCAAAGGTCTATCAACAAGTGCAATTTGCACGCAAAGGCGACAAAATCGAGCTTACAAACGAGTATATGTTCACCAATCTCGACAAGTTTGCGTTGAGATTCGAGCTTTTGCTCGACGGCGTCGTAACAGAAACCAAAACTATAAATATGCCCTCTGTCAAACCGCTTGAAAAAGGATGTGTGGATATGCCGTTCGCTATCAAAGACAGCGGCAAGGAAACCGCAATCAACTGCTATGCGGTTGTGAAGGACAAATTCGACGTGTTCGAGGACGGCGACGTCGTTGCTTACGAGCAAATCGACATGACCGGCTATGTCCCGCAAGAGTTCAAGAGCGCGCAAGGCAAAACCGTTTTTAACGAGGACGGCGTAATCGTACTCGAATGCGGAAAAATGCGCGCAACCGTGTCCAAGAACGGCGGCTGTATTTCTTCGATTGTCGTGGACGGCAAAGAGAAACTTTCCTCACCGATTATGCTCAACTTCTGGCGCGCGGCAATCGACAACGACAAATCTCCGCAAATTCCGCATTTCGCGCTTGCTCTGCTCGGCAAAACCTTCTTCAAGTCCTGCAAGGATCACCTTGTCAAGTCAAATATGACGATTACCGACAAGTCGCTTGTCATAGACTGGTCTTGCTCTCCGCAAATGCTCTCTCTCAAAACGGTGTACGAAGCAGGCGATGACGGCTTGAAAATCACAATGCGCGTCAAAAACGCAATGTTCTCGCTTCCGAGATTCGGCTTCCGTATGGGGCTTGCGACATCAGATGATATGACCTTCTTCGCAAGAGGACCTCACGAGAACTATTGCGACCGCAAAGCGGCGGCAAAACTCGGCATCTATTCGGGTAAAATTGCGGATTTCGAGCATAACTATCTTGTCCCGCAAGAGAACGGAAACCACACCGACGCCCGCTGGCTCAAAGTGGGAGGCGAGGACGGACTCACGTTTGTCGCTTGCGAAAAACCGTTTGAATTCAGCGTACACGATTACACGCAAGAAGCACTCGAAGAAGCAACCCATGCGCACGAGCTTAAACACGGCGGAGTGGTTGAAGTTTGCATAGACGGCGCGCAACGCGGCGTGGGTGGCGACGTCCCCGCACTTGCCTGCACGAAGAAACGCTACAAGATACTTCCCAACCGTTACCACGAATTCAGCTTTGTCATCAAAGCGTAAGAGTATATTATCTAAGTTTTATGAGGCGTTGTAACAGATGTTGCAACGCCTTTTCGGTTTATAAAAGTATTGACATTACAAAATGCTTGATATAAAATAACATCGCTACAAATCCGAATATTACCCACAATGAGAACACCATTATCCTAGGTAACAGGTGTATGTTTGCGCACATAGTTTTCATTGTGGAAAGTATGGATTTGTAGCAAAATCAGCAGGCGTGCACTTGTTATATTTTATGTCTATATCAGGTTGCTCGTCAAAAATATTAGGAGGAGCAACAATGAAAAAAAAGTTTATATTTTTTGTCGTAACATTGTTATTGCTTGTTTGCACGATTGTTTTGTGCGCTTGTGGGGATGACAACGATAATGTCGACAAACGACCGAATTTGACACTTGCTTCAAATATTGAAGGTATTGCAAATTTGACAGGCGGAGGACATTATGATTATAACGAGGATGTAAGTATCCTTGTTGATTATTCAGACGAATACGCTTTTTTGGGATGGTATTACGGCAAAGATTTATTGTCTAAATCTCCAAGTTACAATTTAAAAATGTGGGATAGAGACACGACTTTAACCGCCACATTCACAAAAAAAATTAAAGATGAATCGGGCGAGTATGTCTCGTCTGATGCGGACGGAAAGTATAAACTTGTAGTCAGGTCAAACATTTATTCTCTAGGCTCGGTTTCGCTGAATGATTCTTCAAGTATTGACGAACATAAAACCAAAGAATCTGTGGGCGAAGGTGTTAAGGTAGTCGCATTTACAAAATCGGACAAACAATTTTTGGGTTGGTATGATAGTGAAAATAATTTAATAATGACAAATGCGTCATTTGAGTTTTCAATGCCGGCAACGGATTTTACGCTTATTGCGAAATGGAAATGCGATCACAATTGGCAAAATAATTACATCGTGAAAATGCCGACGTGTAGTGCCGAAGGCTTAAAATATGACAGAAAGTGTACTATTTGCAACGAAGTTGAAGGAAAGACAGTTCTTGCTATCGATCCTAATGCGCATAATTTTGAAAACAATATATGTAAACTTTGCGGTGTATCAAATGGTGCGGTTGGTTTTACATATAGACAAAGATCAGATGGAAAATACGAGATTACCGGAATTACAGAAGATAATATTAGTTCTGAATTGACCATTCCCTCAAAATTCTTTTTTGGCGACATAGTCACAATTGCTAAAAATGCTTTTTGTCAAAATACAACGATAAAGTCAATAACAATTTCTGAAGGAATTAGCGAAATAGGGTGGAATGCCTTTGGCGATTGCACTAATTTGACGAACATTACTTTACCGAATGGATTGCGTTATATAAGTGACCACGCTTTTAGCAATTGTACAAAATTGGAAAGTATTACAATACCGTCAACAGTTGTAGCCGTGGGAAAATTTGCTTTTAATTCGTGCAAAAATTTGAATAGCATTACTGTGCTTGGTGAAATTAGCATAGACGAAGGCGCATTTGAATACTGTAACGGTTTGAATAAACTGACTGCAACTGGTGAGGTTGCAAGTGCAATTGTTAATCAAAGTTACTCTACATTATATAGTACAAAATATTATGATATAGATATTTTGTCGGGCTTAAACAATATACCCGATGAAGCTTTTTCAGATTGCAAAATACTTCGTAGTGTTAATATACAAGATGGCGTAAAAAAAATCGGCTCATATGCTTTTAGAAATTGCACTTCGCTTTTAAGTATATCTATTCCCAAAACGTTATGTAGCACAGGTGGTTCTGCTTTTAGAGAGTGTACGGCACTAAAAGAAGTTAATATCTCGGATTTGAATAAATGGTGCGAGATCGATATGGGATATAAGGGCAACCCTCTAGAGTATGCTAAAAAACTACTTATAAATGGTGAAAGACCAACGGGCAATATAGTTATTGCAAATGGCATAAAAGCTATTCCGTCATACACATTTTATGGCTGCGATATATCAAGTATTACCTTACCTGAAAGTATAGAGTCGATAGGGGAATACGCATTTTCTGGGTGTACAAATATTCAGTCATTTTATATTAATGATTTGTCAAAATGGTGTGGCGTTGTTTGTGAAAACAAATTCGCTAATCCTATGTATTATGCAGATAAAACGATAATAAATGGTAATATTTTGACAGAATTGGTTGTGCCTAGCAATGTCAGTAAGATTGGAAAATATGCTTTTGCAGGGTTCAATGGATCGAACATTGTTCTAAATGACAGATTGAATAGTATTGATGAAGGCGCTTTTTACGCTTGTAAAAATATAACTGAAATAAAAGTGCCGGACAGTGTGCAGACTATAGATGTGTCAGCTTTTTCTATGTGTAACAGTTTGAAAAAAATCGCAATACCATTCATAGGACAAAGCAGAGCAAATACTTCTGATTATCAAAGTGTTTTCGGTTTTATTTTTGGTTATCAACGTGAAGGCGTAAGGAATGGATCATCTATAACAATTAGTCAAGATATGGAAAATTACCATTATGCGGACTACTATTTTAGATACACATATAGTATTCCCACATCGCTCAAAGAAGTTGTCATAACAGATGACAAATCAGTAATACCGGAATATGCTTTTAATAACAACAAATATTTGTCTAAAATCACTTTGCCGAGTAGTATAACAGCTATACCAAAATATGCTTTTAATGGGTGTACGAACTTAAAAGATATAGTAATTCCGGATAGCGTACTCACAATCGACAAATGCGCGTTTAAGAAATGTAGTTCATTGACGGGCATTACAATCCCAAATAGCGTGACCAACATCGGCGATAACGCTTTCCAGAATTGCAGTGGATTGACAAACGTCACAATGTCTAATAGTGTGACGAGCATCGGTCAATGGGCCTTCTTTGGTTGCAGCGAATTGTCGTGTATTACAATTCCCAACAGCATAAGTAGTATAGGTGGACGTGTTTTCGAATATTGTGGGAAATTAAGAACAATTAATTTTGAAGGTACAATTGAACAATGGAAAGCTGTGTCGAAAGATGAGATTTGGTCTTATGGCGTGCCAAGTACTTGCGTGATTGTTTGCACTGACGGCACGATTTCACTGTAAGTATTCAATCCATTGATTCTATATCAATTGTGAATTGATGGAATATTATAAAAGAGGTAATGTCTATGTCAGAAGAATTTAAAAAATTATACGAAACAATGAACAAAGCACAAAATGAAGACTCGCCGCAAGAGGAATGTAGAAAGTTTAGAGTTTCGAGAGCAGTAAACGCACCATTTGATGACGAGCCAATTTCCGATTCCGAGTATATGCAGTTATACGGTGCTTCTGCGGCTGCTCAGTTGTATAACGAAATTTGTGATGACTAAAAACAAAAAAAAACAGTCGCCGAGTGCGGCTGTTTCTTTTTTTTGTCGTTGAAAAATGTTGTCACCACCATATGTAGCAAAGGCTTTTTATTTGCGGTTTTTCGTTGACAGAAATCGATGCCGTATTTATAATGTCTTTCACTATATTGCGCGTACTGCTTTGGTGTTGCAGATTGCGCGGAGGGTTTTATGGATTTGACATTGAAAGACGGAAGAGTTGTTTCTCTCGACGATTCTATGAGCGCGTACGAGGCGGCAAAACGCATCGGTGACGGGCTTGCAAAGAGTGCGCTCGCATGCAAGATTAACGGCGTCGTATGCTCTCTCGATACGCTCGTTGACAAGGATTGTGCTTTTGAGGTGCTGACGTTTGCGGATGCAGAGGGGCGCAAGGTTTATAGGCACACATGCGCTCATATTTTGGCGCAGGCGGTCAAAAACGTCTATCCCACCGTTCAACTTGCCATAGGCCCTGCCGTTGACAACGGTTTTTATTACGATTTCGATTTCAGAACGCCCATAACCCAAGCGGATTTCGGCAAAATAGAGTCGGAAATGAAGAGTATCGTCAAAGCCAATTTGCCCATAATTCGCATCGAATGTACTCGCAAAGAGGCGGAAGGGCGCATTGCAAAGATGAAACAAATCTACAAGGCGGAGCTTTTGTCGGATATTCCTCAAAACCAAAAGATAACCTTTTATCAACAAGGCGATTTCGTCGACCTTTGCGCAGGCCCGCACCTTACGTCTACCGGAAAAATCAAGGCGTTCAAACTCACATCGCTCACCGGCGCGTACTGGAAAGGCAACGAAAAAAACAAGATGCTCACGCGTATTTACGGCACGTGTTTCGAGAAAAAATCCGATCTTGACGAGTATATCCAAAAGCTCGAAGACGCAAAAATGCGCGACCACAACAAAGTCGGCAGAGAGCTTGGCTTGTTTATGACCGACGAAAACATAGGTCAGGGACTTCCGCTTATGATGCCCAAGGGCGCGCGCATTATTCAGATTATGGAAAGATTTGTCGAGGACGAGGAGCAAAAGCGCGGCTATCAACTCACCAAAACCCCAATTATGACCAAAAACAATCTTTTCATAATTTCGGGACACTGGGATCACTACAAAGACAAAATGTTTTACATCGGCGACGAGGACGTTGACGACGAGATTTTGTGTTTGCGTCCTATGACTTGTCCGTTGCAATTCACCATCTACAAAAACGGACTCAAAAGTTATCGCGATTTGCCGATAAGATATGCCGAAACCGCAATAGAGTTCAGAAAAGAAGCGAGCGGCGAGATGCACGGCCTTACGAGAATCCGTCAATTCACGCTGTCGGACGGACACATTATATGCACGCCGGCGCAACTCGAATCGGAGTTCAAAGGCGCGGTTGACCTCATAAAATACCTTGTCGGCGTGCTCGGACTTCAAGACGACGTGAGTTATCGTTTCTCTCGCTGGGATCCGAAAAATCCCGACAAGTACGTCGGCACGGCGGAGGACTGGAACAGAGTGGAAACCGCTATGCAAACCATTCTTTCCGACCTCGGTATCGAACATAGCGAGGCGTGGGGTGAAGCGGCGTTCTACGGGCCTAAACTCGACGTGCAGGGCAAAAACGTACACGGCAAAGAAGACACGCTTTTCACCGTGCAAATCGACTTTGCGCTTGCTACGCGCTTCGATATGATATATATCGACGAAAACGGCGAAAAGGCACGCCCGATAATAATTCATCGCTCGTCCATAGGCTGTTATGAGCGCACTCTTGCTATGCTCATCGAAAAGTACAACGGTGCTTTCCCGATGTGGCTTGCGCCCGAACAAGTGCGCGTTTTGTCGCTGACGGATAGAACGTGTGATGTCGCAAAGAGCGTTCGCAACAAACTTTTCGATATGGGATTGCGTGCGGAAGTCGACGTAAGAAGCGAAAAACTCGGCAAAAAAATTCGCGAAGCTCAAATTGAAAAAGTGCCTTATATTCTTGTTATAGGCGACAAGGAAGCAGAGCAAAACGTAGTTGCCGTGCGTCATCGTACCGACGGCGACCTCGGCGTAATGAGCGTTGACGACTTTGCAAAACTCGCTCTTATGGAAGTCGCAACCAAACATATTAAATAGTTTTGCAAAGTCGGCAACGCTTATTACGCAAACATTGTAAAGACGGAATACGAGCCGCAAGGCGGCGAGCCAAGCGAGTGCCGAGCTTGACGTATAGTACAAGTGAGCGGACGAGTTTGGATTCTTTTCGTCCGCGAACGAGTGACATAAAAAGAGAACGATAGCAATCTATGCGAGTGCTGAGTGTGTCCCCACGCGGAGCGGACGCCGTGGGTTCCCTTTTAAGGGGGAACGGCGGTTGGGGAAACACGTGAGGAAGGGGGAAGCTGCATTTAGAGTTCTAAACGCTCCCTCACCGTACAAAGTGTGATATCATTCTTTCGTGTCATTCCGAGGAGCAAAGTGACGTGGGAATCCCCTAAATGGGAACGAAAATACAATAAATTAAAATATTTTCAAAAATATCCGACTTTTGTTTGACACGAGTCGTCGTTTTTGCTAATATATACGAGCAAGCAAAGGAAAAGCCTTTCACCATCAGCGTTCGCGATATGGTTCTCACTTCACAAAGTCTTGTCTATGATAAGGACAATCGGTAAGTGTTGAGGCAACTTTGCTTCGACACTTCTTTTTTATGTAAAATAACCCTTCGGGGCGCATAGGAGTAGCAATTTGAAAGAACTGCAAATCAATGAACAAATCAGAGACAGAGAAGTGCGTCTTATCGGCGACGACGGTCAACAATACGGCGTTATATCGATGAGAGACGCGCGAGCGATTGCGGAAGAAAAGGGGCTTGATATCTGCAAGGTTTCACCGCCTTCCGTTCAGCCTCCGACCTGCAAATTGATGGACTACGGCAAATATCGCTACGAACAACAAAAACGCGAAAAGGAAGCCAAAAAGAATCAGAAAGTCATGGAAATCAAAGAAATCCGTCTTTCTGCGACAATCGACATCGGCGACACGACAAGACTTGCGCAACAAACCGCAAAATTCCTTGCCGAAGGCAACAAAGTCAAAGCGTCGATAAGGCTCAAAGGACGCCAACAAGCGCACCCCGAAATCGCGGTCAAGATCGTTGAGGACTACATCGCAATGATCGGCGGAGACTTCACGGTCGAGAAAAAGCCGGTGCAGGAAGGGCGTATGATTTACACCATACTCGCACCCGCGCAAAAGAAATAACACTATTGTTGCTTGCTTGCAAGCAAAAGCAAAATAAAATAGGAGGCAGACCTATGCCAAAACAAAAAACACATAGCGGAGCAAAGAAGCGTTTCCACGTTACAGCAAGCGGTCTTTACAAGAGAGGCCATTCTGCACACAGCCACCTTCTTACCAAGAAGACAACCAAGAGAAAGAGAGATCTTCGTTCCATCGAATACGTCGACGAAACAAGATGCGGAGAACTCAAGAAGTTGTTGCCGTACAAATAAGGAGAATGAACAATGAGAATTAAAAGAGCAGTCAACGCAGTCAAAAAGCGTAGAAAAATAATGAAACAAGCAAAGGGTTACTATGCAGGCAAGCATTCCCTTTATCGTGTTGCAAAGCAACAACTTCTCAAGAGCGGCGTGTACGCATACGTCGGCAGAAAGCAAAAGAAACGTGATTTCAGAAGCCTCTGGATCGCACGTATCAACGCTGCCGCACGTATCAACGGTATGAGTTATTCAACTCTTATGCACGGCCTCAAAGTCGCGGGAATCGACCTCAACAGAAAGGTTTTGAGCGAAATCGCAATCAGCGATCCCCAAGCATTCACGGCACTCTGCGACAGCGCAAAGAAAGCTCTTGCATAATAGAAACATTTGTCGATGTTGCGCATAGTTTTATGCGCAACATTGATTGTAAAACCGTTTTTCTCATTTGAAACGTTTTGTTGAAAAAGTGAAATAAAGGCGGTTAGAATGACCGAAATCATCACTTCCACCAAAAATCAATTCGTGAAGAAAGCCCGTTCGCTTTCTCAAAAGAAGTTCCGCAAAGAGTCGGGACTGTTTTTGGTTGAAGGGACAAATATCATCAAGGATATGCCTTCGTCCGTAGAGATCGAATACGTGCTTGCAACTCTTCAAAGACAAGAGGAAGTCGAGCATGCTTTCGGCAAGGAGGACGGCGAAAAATCGCGCGAGGTTCTTGCTTTTACGCGCGCGCAAGTGTATTATGTGAGTGACGAGATTATGGCATACGTTGCCGACACCGTGTCGCCCTACGGCATTTGCGCCGTTTGCAAAATGCCGTCGCTTGACTTTCAAATGCCAAAGGGAAATGCTCTTTTGCTTGACGGAGTGAGCGATCCCGGCAATCTCGGCACGATTCTACGCAGTGCTGCCGCATGCGATTTTTGCGACGTATATCTTTTCGACACCGCGGACGTTTTTTCGCCCAAAGTAGTCAGAGCGACGCTCGGAGGACTTTTCAGAGTGCGTTTGCACGAGGTTGACGAGTGTCTTGCCTTGAAACTTATGGCGGAAACAAACAGCGCGGTTTTGGATATGGGCGGCAAAAATATCCTTGAAAACAAACCGAGTACACCCGTGCTTTTGGTTGCAGGCAACGAGGCGCACGGCGTGAGAGAAATCTTGAAACGCGCGGCAAAAAACACCTATTCGTTGCCCATGAAAAACGAAATCGAATCATTGAACGTTGCGGTTGCAACCGCCGTTTCGATGTATCAAACTTTATAAACAGGAGAACAATATGAGCGGACATAGCAAATGGCATAACATTCAACAGAAGAAAGGCAAAACCGACGCGGCACGTGCAAACGTTTTCACCAAAATCGGACGTGAAATCGCGGTTGCGGTCAAGGACGGCGGCGCAGATCCCAACAGCAACAGCAAGCTCGCCCAAGTCATCGCAAAGGCAAAAGACAACAATATGCCCAACGACAACATCATGCGTTCCATAAAGAAGGCAAGCGGTGAACTCGGCTCAATCAACTACGAAGATATGACCTACGAAGGCTACGGCGTGGGCGGAACTGCAATCATCGTCGAAGCACTCACCGACAACAAAAACCGTACCGCAGGCGACGTGCGCCACTTGTTCGACAAATTCGGCGGCTCTATGGGCACGACGGGTTGCGTTTCCTTTATGTTCAAGCGCAAAGGCGTCATCACCATTGCAAAAGAGGACATTGCCGAGGACGATTTGATGATGTACGCACTCGAAATCGACGGTTTCGAAGACATCAACTCCGAGGACGAGGACGTCTTTGAAGTTTATGCCGATATCGCAAAACTTCAATCGGTGCGCGAAGCTCTTGAAAAGGATGGCGTAAAAGTGCTTTCTGCCGAGATCGATATGATCCCCGACAACTACGTTACGCCCACCGCAGAGCAACAAGCAACCATCATCAAGATGATCGACAAACTCGAAGAGCTTGACGACGTTCAAAACGTCTATCACAACGCAACTCTCGACGTCGACGACGAGGAATAATCGCTCGTACAAATATAATTTGTACGCTTGACAATCTTGCCCGACAGTGATATACCTATTATGCTAAATATGAAACATCTTTCATGTTTGCAAAACGTAATATCGCTCGGGGTTGATTGAAAATTATCAAAATCTCGACGGCATAATTCGAATTAAATTTTGGCGCGAAAGCGCAAAAAGGTATATATGGACAAGATTTATCTCGATCATGCGGCAACCACGCCGCTATCGCACAAAGCGTTTGAGGCAATGAAGCCTTATTTCTCGGACGTGTTCGGCAATCCGAATTCTCAACACGTTTACGGACGCGAAGGCGCAAAAGCCGTCAACGATGCAAGACAACTTTTGGCGAATTGCATAGGCGCAAAACCAAGTGAGATTTATTTTACGTCATGCGGCACCGAAGCGGACAACTGGGCGGTCAAAGGCATTGCTCTTCAAAATATCGAGAAAGGCAAACATATCATCACCTCGGTGATTGAGCATCCCGCAATCTATACGACTTGCAAACAGCTTGAAAAATTCGGTTGGGAAGTCACGTATCTTCCCGTCGACAACGAGGGATTCGTTTCTCCCGACGACCTTGAAAAAGCAATTCGTCCCGACACGGTGCTTGTAAGCATTATGTTTGCAAACAACGAAATCGGCACTGTCGAGCCTATCAAAGAACTTTGCCAAATCGCGCACAACCACGGCGTTTTGTTCCATACGGACGCAGTTCAGGCAACGGGCGCAATCAAGTACGACGTCAAGGATTTGGGCGTCGACTTGCTTTCCATGTCCGCACACAAGTTTTACGGCCCCAAGGGTATGGGCATGTTGTATGTGAGAAACGGCATTCGCATCGAGAAACTTCTCACCGGCGGCGAGCAAGAAAGAGCGCACCGCGGCGGCACAACCAACACACCCGGCGTAGTCGGCATGGCAACCGCACTTGACGAGGCACTTCAAACGATTGAGGAAGACGACAAATACGTTGCATCGCTAAGAGACCGCTTTGTAGAGCGTGTACTCAACGAAATCGACGATATCTACTACAACGGCGCAAAGGACACTTCCAAGCGTTTGCCCAACAATGCAAACTTCAGCTTCCGCTATATCGAAGGCGAATCCATTTTGTTTTCGCTTGATCTTGCGGGTATCAGCGCATCGTCCGGTTCTGCTTGCTCTTCCGGTTCGCTTGAACCTTCCAGAACGCTGCTTGCAATCGGTGTGCCCGTAGGCACGGCTCACGGCTCGATAAGATTTACGTTCGGCAAGCACAACACGATGGATGAAGTGGATTATACGGTCGATCAACTTGTCAAAATCGTCAAGAGATTGAGAGATATGTCCCCGCTTTACAAAAAATAATGAAGAGCGGTGAAGCGTATTTCAAACAAATCCGAAATAAATTTTTAAGGCATAGCCTTTAAGGAGCATATATATGTACAACGAAAAAGTTATGGAAGTTTTCAAAAATCCGCAACACATGGGCGAGGTTGAAAACTACAACGCAATCGGCACCGTAGGCAACGAAGTGTGCGGAGATATCATGCAAATCACCATGCGCATCGAAGATAATGTCATCAAGGACGCAAAATTCAAGACGTTCGGTTGCGCGGCAGCCGTTGCTTCCAGCTCAACCGCAACGGGAATGATCATCGGCAAAACCATCGAGGAAGCTCTTAAACTCACCAACAAGCAAGTTATCGAAGAGCTCAACGGTTTGCCTCCGCAAAAGATTCATTGCTCCGTGCTTGCAGAAGACGCAATCCGCATGGCAATCGATTCTTACCTCAAAGGTGAAGTCCCTAAAAAGGAAACCGTCTGATTTCAAACTGTATTGACAAAAACGGTCTGCAAGTAAATTTGCAGACCGTTTTTTTATGGTAAAACTTTTTCGAATGACGTGACAAGTCGAGAATTAACCAAATGATATATTGAATTTAAATCCACGCTTTATTGTGGTGAAATAATGCCGTTTTGCTCAATCAAGTTATTTAATCAAATATACGTATCGTGTGCAATATTGCCAATATAGGCGTTAAAACGGCAAAATCTAATATATAAAAGCACAAAACGTGTATTAATTGAAATATTTAATACACGATTTGTGTTATAGAGGATAAATGAATTTGACTTCTTATTTACATAATAATGTCTTCGATTTTGTTCACAAAGGCGCGTTTTGCTTTTTTAAGCGAATTGTTCGTCATACTGCAATAAAGTGCTGTAGCGGTAGCCAATCCAAGCATTGTGCCGATGATAAGTGAATTTTTCATTTTGTTGCCTCCTGATTTTATTGTTTGCAACTATTCCTTCGATATGCATGGAAAGATTTGCCAGATTTTAGTTTTGAGTGGATTTTGACTCTCTATATAGCAACAATGATTAAATCCTCATCGTGTGCGCGTTTATTTGGATTGACAAATGCCATTTTGGATTTATAATATACTTATGAGAAAAAAGGTTGCTTTGTCTATAACTTGTGTGGTCATGGTTTGCGTTTTGCTTGCAAGCCTGACGTCGTGCATGAAAATCGGTATGAAACAAAATGCCATCGAATCCCGTCTTAAAGAGTCGGGCGCAACCATTTCTTACGAGCGAACCACGCCTATTACGAAAGAGGCAAAAGGGTATGTTTTCGAAGATCTCATTCGTTCTACAAAGGTGTACACGCGCACTGTTGACGGACAAGAGAGCGAAGTCACCGAAGAGCTTTTCATCATCTTCTGCGGCAACGACGTCACTGCCGATTGGACCGAAAACGCTTGCAAAACCTATCTTGCCGACAACAAATCCGATTCTGACAAGTGGATTTCATACCGCTACGATAGGATTGTGATGTGTGGGTATTATGAGCTCTTATCCATCGCCCGCAACTATTAAAACCGCCTGATTGAGCGAATAACTTTGTCAGGTACGGCTTGCATCAAAATCGTGTACGCTTATGTACACTGGGTTTTGATTCAAGCCGTGCCTTTCGCGTTCTTCATCTCAATATTGCGGTTTTGTTTGGTAACGGTTTGTCTTGTATTTTACAAACCGCGCTATTCGGCGAAACACTGCGTCAAAGCCCTTTTGTTCCTCCGTCATGTATTACATATACATTGGGCGGATTCACAAAAGAGTTTTTCCTTGTCTTTCATCTCAAGAGTGTAGGGGGTAAAACCCAAATTAAACTTTCCCCCTTTCCTCACGTGTTTGGACTTCGGCGTTTGCAGAGCAATCCGCCTCGTTCGCTTTGGCTACAACACATTCACAGGATGTGTTGCTTAACGCGTCGCGCCCATACCGTCGTTCCCACTTGAAAGGGAACCCACGGCGGGGGACACACTGACGCGATTGACTTCGTAGCAATCGCTAGTTCGTTGCAAGCAACGAACGGCATACGGGGCGTTTGCAATACAAATCGGCTGAAATCCGTGCCACTGCGCTTTGTGCGCCAGCTACGCAACAACATGGCGCAGTCGCTTGTACTACGCACACAAGGGCTCCCGCACGGCAAAAACAAGCGAACTAGTGCTTGCATATCAAAGATGAAAGCGAAGTTTTTGTCGTGTGGGAAGAGGAGCACAAAGAACCAAGGCGAACAACTACAACTTGTTGTGGTTGAAGCAAAAGGAGCTTGTGTGCGACGAAAGCTCGGCGCTCCAAGGCTCGCCGCCGTTGCGGCTCGAAATCCGTCTTCGAATATGCAAATTCCGTGTATAAGTGCCCTCTGAAAAAGTTCTCGTTAGTTTTTGGGTTCGAAATTCGTTTTTGAATAGGCACATGCCGTGTATAAGAACGCTTCGAATAGGCTGTAATCTTCCGCAATCGTAATACATCGGGTGTGGGTGTCCCGCCCGACTTTCACCAAGCAGATAATTTGGCGAAATTGTGGCGGGAGTTTTTGCCCTTGTTTGAACTGATAGCGCAAATTCTCTGCGCGGTAGAGATTGCGAAAACAAATGCGGTGTTTGTCAATCGCCGAAAGTGTTCTTGTTTCTATTTCGGGGATTCCCACGTCGTTTCACTTCTCGGAATGTCATAAGGCGATTGATGCCACCGCAATGCCGTTTGAGCAAAAGGAAAACCCCACAAAACGTGGGGTTTTTCCTTGCCGGCATAGGGAGGATAAAAAAAGTGCCGGCTATAATTGGGGAGACTAAGTTGTGATCTCACACGGTGAGATTCAAATTATGGGATTGTGAAACGCTGTCTACAAAATCCCTAATCGTCGATACCGAGAGGGCAAAGCCCATGTTGTCTATGCTTTCGTCGACGAGTTTGGATTCCACGATTCCGACGACGTTTCCGAGGATGTCAATCATCGGTCCGCCGCTGTTTCCGCCGTTGACCGCCGCATCCGTCATAACGAATTTGCCGGAGCCCCAGCTGGAAATCGTGATACCCGTTGAGATGCTGTTTGTCGATCCGACGCCTTCGGGGTTTCCGATCAACGCCACCATCGTACCTCTTTGCGAATCGTTTGTTGCGATTTTGAGGGAGGGGTGATCCTCGTTTGACGGTTGAGCGTCTACAATACTCGATCCGCTGACTTTTCCGACCACTCTGAGCAGTGCAATGTCGGGATCGTTTGTTTCGGCATTGAGATGATCGCCTTGGTATGCGCCGTATGCTACGATTTCGAGCTTGTAGTAGTTTGAAGTGTCACCGTCAAACATACAAATAATCGTGCCGTATGAAGCCCATTCGTAAGTCACTCTTCCCATTCCGAAAGGATAACCGGACGAAGAAGTTTTTGTCGCTTCATATCTGACGCAGTGCGCGTTTGTAAGCAAGTAGCGATACTTTGAGTCGGAAGTGGAGTCCGAAATCAAAAATCCGCTTGCTATGCCGTTGTACGACGTTGTGGAGGGATTGACGTTTGCGTCCTTGTACATATATAGCCTTGCGACCGAAGCGGACTTTGCGTTTGCAACCAAACCTATATTTGTTTTGAGTGCTTCAAGGGCCTTTTCGGTTGCCGCTTTGGTCACGTCGTCAACGACGTTTGTTCCGCTCAAAGCTTCGTCGATTGCCTCGCGATATTGTTCTCTCATATCGGCGGAGATTGACGCTGCGTATTCTTCGGCTATAGTTTGTTTCAGGCTTGCCAACACGATTACGTTGACAAGAACGACGACGCACATCACAACTGCAAGCACTACGCACAAGATACCGACCGGACCGAGCTTGTTATTGTTCTTCGGTGACGGCGTATGATATACCGGTGTATGCTCGGGTTGTGGATTTCTTTGATCGTCAAAGAAATTGTTAAAATCGTCCATACCCTTGCTCCTTTTATATCTTATACCAAAATAGTATGTTCTGACAATTAAATTTTCATTAAATTTGTAAATTTTTTTTGAAAAATTTTACCAATCCTTCAAAATATTCAAAAAGTCGGCAAAAGTTGACAAATTTAAGGATATATAATAAAATAAATATAAAAGAAAACGAACAACGTGTAGTGTTTTGCACTCGTGAGGTGCAAAATGCGAGGAGAAATTTATGTCTGTGCTTTTTTGCGATACCGATTGCGAACTTTGGTACACTCATGCGCGTGAGTTGAATCTCGAAGTCATCCGCATGCCTTACGTCATCGACGGTGAAGAGAAATTGTGCGATTTGGGAGAGGAAACCGACACTCACGATTTCTACCAAAAAATGCGCAACGGCGCAAGCGCGTCTACCGCGGGACTAAATCAACAAATATATTACGACACTTTCGAGCCGTTTTTCAAAAAGGGAGAGGATATATTGTACATTGCTTTTTCTTCCAAACTTTCGGGCACGTTCGAGTATCTCAAACCTGCGATCGAGGAGCTTCGCAAGAAATATCCCGGCGTGAAATTCAGAAGATTCGACACGCTCAACATCTGTATGGGCGCAGGTCTTTTGGTGTATTTGGGGGCAAAGTATTGCAGAGAGCACGGCGACGACATCGACGCAACTTACGATTATCTTGAAAGAAACGTAAACAAAGTCGGCATTTATTTTGTCGTTGACGATATGAAATATCTTGCGCGCGGCGGCAGAATTTCGCCCGCAAAAGCAAAAATCGGCAATCTTATGAACATCAAACCCGTTTTGACCGTCGCAGACGGCAAACTCGACGTATGCTCCAAGCAAAACGGCGTTAAAAAAGCGTACAAGTTTATGCTTGACGAGTTTGAACAAACATACGAAAATCTTGACGACGCACCCGTTGTTATCGTAGATGCCGATTGCAAAGACGTTTCGGATGCTTTGAAGGAAAAAATCCTTGAAATCAATCCCGAGGTCACCGTTTGGCAACAGCCCGTCGGTCCCGTTATCGGCGCGCATGCGGGCCCCGGTACTCTCGGCTTGATTTTTACGAGAAAATAATTGCGCAAAGCGCAAACAGAGGACGAAGACTTGAAAAAATCAAGAGTATTTTTGGTTCTCATAGTTTTGATTTTGTGTATTGCTTCGCTTACGGCTTGCAGCAGGGCGGAGCAATATTTCGTATATGGCACAACGCTTGAAATTCAATCTTACGGCATAAAATCGCAGCATACCGTCACCGAAATTTACGATTATATTTCCTCGTTGGAGAGCGTTCTTTCGCCGACCGTCGAGGGAAGCGACGTCAACAAAATCAACGCCGCAAAAGTCGGTGAGGCAATCCTATGCCAAGACGTAACGATGCAAATCATGCGCGTTGCAAGCGAGGTGTTCGAAGCCTCCGACGGCGCGTACGACCCGTCGATATATCCGCTCGTAAGACTTTGGAAGTTTTCGGGCGATTTGTTCTCGAAAGCGTCGGACTTTACCCCTCCGAGCGATGAGGAAATAGAAAACGCAAAACGACTTGTCGGGCTTGACAAAGCGTTTGTCGTCGACTATGAAAATAGTACGATAACCAAACTTATCGACGGTGCGATGTTGGATTTCGGCGGCGTTGCAAAAGGCTATGCGGTTCAGCAGTCATTGACGCTTGCCTCCGACAAAACCCTCGTCAACCTCGGCGGCAATATAGGTGCGGTGAAAGACGATTTCAACGTCGGCATCGCAAATCCGCAAAGAGAAGGCAGAGAGTTTATAAATTCCTACTTTGCGAAATTCAAACTACTCTCGGGCGAGTGTGTGTCGACAAGCGGAGATTACGAAAGGTATTACGTCGTAGACGACGGAGAACGTAAAAACGTCTATCACCATATAATAAATCCCATCACGGGCAAGCCTGCCGATACGTCGGGAAGCGACGGCGTCGTGTCTTGTTCCGTCGTGACGAAAGACGGCGCAATCGGTGATGCAGTTGCAACCGCAGTCGTCGTTTTGGGCAAAGAAAAAGGCGTGCAACTTTTGAAAAAGTTGGGGCTGAAAGGCTTTATCATCGACGGTGATATGAACGTGCAAACGGTCGGAGATTTCGACGTTGAATTGAAAACTGCGGCGTTTATAGTGTCGGAAGATATAGATTAAGTGCTTTTTCGGTGATTATGAGCAAAAACAAAACGAACGTGACGAAAGAGGCTTTTAAGCAGCTTTTCAAAAAAGGCGACATAATTTTGCTTGTCGTCGTTTTGGTGCTTGTCGCGCTCACAATCTATTTTGCTCTGCAGTCGGACGCAAGCGAAGCGGACGTTTACGTCGACGGAAATCTCGTGTACAAACTTGACTTAAACAAAAACGCAACCGTCGAAGTTTTGGACGGCAGGGTGCAAATCAAGATTGAAAACGGAAAGGCGTATATCGCAAAAAGCGATTGCCGCAATCAACTTTGCGTGCATGCGCAAGCAATAGGCAAAGAGGGCGGAGTTATTGTGTGTCTGCCAAACAAAGTCGTTGTCAAAGTGGTGGCAAAGGAGGTTGACGCAATAACGTGAAAAAACCGTCTAAGTTTACGACAAGGCGAGTTGCGCTTTGCGGATTGTTCCTTGCGCTTGCCCTCATAGTTTCGCTTATCGAGAGTTATATTCCGCCTATAATTCCCGCTCTTCCGTACGCAAAAATCGGACTGGGCAACGTCGTTCTTTTGGCGTGCTTCTTGCTGCTGGGCGTTTGGGAAGGGTATATCGTGCTTGTTTTGAGATGCGTGTTGAGTGCGGTTTTTGCCGCTAATACGGCAAGCCTTATATGGTCGCTTCCGTCCGCGCTCGTTGCTTACACGCTTATGGTTTTGCTTTCAAAAACGCGATTGTTCAGCACTTGCGGACTGTCTATTGCAGGCGGAATGACGCACAATCTGATGCAAATATGCGTTGCGTCCGTCGTCGTGTCGAGCGGAGTTTTCGTTTACTTGCCATATATGATGCTTGCGGGCGCGCTTGCCGGGCTTGTCACCGGGATTTTGTGCCACTTTATCGTGGGTGCGTTGAAGGGGAGATTGAACGTAGATTTCAAAGATTGCGAGTATCATAGACAAATCGACGACGAAAACGACGAAGAGGATTGAAAAAACATAGCGGATTATGCAAATACATCATCGAATTTAAAAGTAGAACCGCATATGTTTCTAGTTTAAGTATTCAATAAATTATGCTTTTTCATATGAAAAATCCATCGAGTTTTCGATGGATTTTTGCGTATTTTTAGTTGTTTATTGTTTACATAGGGATAAATGTCGTGAACAACAATATCACCACAAGCAACGCCGCCGATATAATAAAGCTTAAAGTGCCGAAGAAGAAAGACAGCCTTGCAAGCCCTTTCATAGTATTTGCGCCCGACACTGAAAACACTATGCCGACAAACGACAAAGACAAACTTGCGATATACAGCCACTTCATCAAGTCAACCGCAAGTACGCCGTTGAGGAAATTGAGTGTGGGGAAGAAAAACACGAGCGTTGCGTACAGTGCGGCAACAAACCCTACGCAAGTCATGACGAAACCCAAAACCAGCACGGTTTTGCGCGCTGCCATATTCGAATAAGGTTGAGATTGAGTTTGCATGGATTGTTTTGCCATAACAAAAGTATATAACCTCAATCGTTATTTGTCAACACGGATATGAAAAACGCGTCCGATTTGCCAAATCGCATATACGTCGAATCCGACGATAAATCGCTGTCGAAAAACAAGGAAATCCGTGCTTTATCGTTTTGTTTTTTCTTTGAGATTATCGCATTGTTTTTATAATTGAATTTGCACAAATTTACGAGTTTTCCGTTTGTAAATTCGACGAGCAAATCGAAGCTGTCGAATTGCGCGACAAACAAGTTTTCTTCTTGCGCCACGCAAGTGAAATCGAGGGCGGAAGCCACATTGATTTCGGTTTGCAACAGAGGTTTCGTATCGACGGATTTTAGGTATGATTTCTCATCGTTTGCGCTTGAATTTTTCTTGTTTTCGTATAGGTAATCGAGAGACGTTTCCGAGATAAAATCGAGGTGCGAGCAAAGACGAACGCACTTGTCTTTGCATATGATATTGACGCCGTTGTCGCATCTTAAAAGCGCGCCGAAACTTTGATTTTCAAGAGTGTATTCCGTAGTTGTTTCAAGACTTGCGGAGTGCGAGTAAAGAGTAAGTCCGTTTTGTGTTTTGCATAGAGTCAAAAATGCTTGCGACGACGATTGTAAAATAGGCATAACTTGCAAAATGCGGTGTTTATCGTAAGAAAAACGCTTTGTAAAGCCGCTGTTTCGATTGTATGTTACACCGATTGCTGTTTCGTCGTCTTGCAAAAACAGCAGTTCGTTTTCACCGAAATTTATGCGAGAAATTATTTTTGCGTTTTGTGTTTGTAACACGAAATTTTCTCTTGAAACGTTGAGGGAATCGTCCAAAACACAGCTCTTTATTTTGCCGTCTATCGTGCAAAAAGTCCTAATTTCGTTTTGGACGTATGCGGCGTCTATGTCGTCGAATTTTTCAATTGAGTTTTCGCAGGAAACGGAAAAATTTTCATCGTAAATTTTGACGTTCGTTTCGTTGTTTTCGGCGCAGAAAATCGCAATGCCGTAGCGCGTTTGACAAGCGCAAAAATAGCGTCCTTTCGCACTTGCGATTCTGATTGATTTTTCAAGCGTGGTTCCGCTGAAAATCGCAGCGTAAATTCCTGTTTCTTTCACGTCGTATTGCGATGAATCGCAAGAAACGATAAGTACGCTTTTGCCTGCGAAACTAAAGGCGTCGAGCAGTTTTTCTTCTCCCTCGCCGCCGAAGTGCGCAACGCTTTTTCCGTCCACTTTCTCGCACGCTCTGGGCAGAGTGGAATAAACCGGTTTTTGCGGACTGTCGGGTAAGTCGGTCTCGGGATTGTCGTTTGCGCCGGCAACGTTCGTTTTTGAGTTTGCGTTTGCAACCGCTGACAATGCTATATAGCACGCAACGGCAACGGTCATTAGCAAGATTACTGCAAGCCATTTGGCGATGGTTTTTTGTTTGTGCATTTTTCACCTCGCCTCAATTTAGCACAAACAAGGTCTGCAATTTTTCCGTTTGCGTCGGAATTTATGGGTTTCATGCTCGGATTTTGCATTGCGGTTTCTATTGCGCGCGGCAAATTGTCGCAAAAATGCGAATCTTGTTTTAACACCGTTGCGCCGAATTCTTTTGCAAGCTCGGCGTTGTATATCTGGTCGCCCCTCGACGCGCCTTTTGGCAGAGGCACGAAAACGGCGCGCTTGCCTATGGACGAAATCTCAAACACGCTCGTCGCGCCCGCTCTGGACAGCACTATATCGCAAGCGGTGTAAAACAGCGCGACGTCGTCGGCATACTCGAATCGAAGATAGTCGGCGGATTTTACGTTTGAGCCTTTGTTTTTTCCGCTTACGTGCAAAACGAAATATTTTGTAGTGAGCGTTTTTAGGTTTTTGACTATCGCGTCGTTTATCGCGCTTGCACCCGACGAGCCGCCCAAAACAAGCAACACGGGCTTTTTGAACGGATTGTTTATGCCGAGCGTTTTTCGAGCGCAAGTTTTGTCTTTGTAGACAAGATTGTTGCGAAGGGGCATTCCCACGAGTTCTCCGCCGAATTTAGATTTCGGATTGGCTTTCAAAATCGTTGCGCCTTTAAGTTGTGCGATTTTGTTTGCAAGTCCCATTGTCAAGTCGCTCTCGTGTGCAAAGACGGGAATATGTGTTTTGCTTGCCGCCAAAACCACGGGCAAAGATACGAATCCGCCTTTTGAAAACACGCAACACGGCTTGATTTTTGCAAGAATTTCGTTTGCTTTTTCGACGGATTTTTTAAGGGTAGACGGGATTTTCAAATTGTTTTTTATGCCGTCGATCGTCATTGACCGCACGAGCTTTATCGTGGGTACGGCATAATATTTTATGCCTGCGTCGCGCGCAAGTTTTCTTTCGATAGTGTTGCCCTCGCCGCCGACGTACACGGCGCAAAAACCTCTTTTTTCAAATTCGGGAACGAGCGCAAGATTCGGGTAGACGTGTCCGCCGGTGCCGCCGCCCGTGAAAACGATAATCGGGCGGTTTTGAGAGTTTTCTAGACAAGTCGCAGTATCTGATTGCGGTGTTGCGGTGCTTGCCGATGCCGCTTTGCGGGTGTTTTTTGTTTTCGTTTCAAGGTCGTTTGCCGTCGAGAAGGACGTCTTTTTTGTGATTTTTGAAGTCATATAACCATATTATGTAACAAAAACGGGTAAAGTTGCGTATTTTTGCGTCTTGAAAACGTAAAAACGCTGTGTTACAATATATCCATATCGAAAATGACTTTCGCACATGCGATAAGAGGAGATTTTTATGAAGACAGAGAAATTTCAAAGTTTTGACGGCACCGTATTGCAATGCTATCTTTGGGACAACGTGCGCAATCCCAAGGGCGTGGTTCAGATTTCGCACGGCATGGCGGAACACGCGCGCAGATACGACGATTTTGCAAACTATCTCAATCAAAACGGCTATATAGTTTTTGCCGACGACCATCGCGCTCACGGTATGACGAGCACGAAGCAATCTTCAAAAGGCGTCAAGGGCTACCACAAGGGCAACATCTATTTCGACACCGTCAAAGACGAGTGCGCAATCACAAAAATGCTCAAAGACAGATACAATCTCCCCGTGTTCTATCTCGGACACAGCTACGGCAGCATGGTGGGGCAACGCTATATCGAGGAATGTAAGGACTATTCCGGCGTTATTCTCAGCGGTTCGGCAATGATGAAAGGTGCGCTTTTGAACACTGGCGCAACCATTGCAAACCTCAATTTTAAGTGCGCGGGCGGCGAAAAGACGGCGGATTTCCTCGACAAACTCACCTTTGGCGCATACAACAAGCCGTTCAAAAAGGAATCCGAGTTTGCATGGCTTTCAAGAGATAAAGAAAACGTCAAGAAGTATATTTTCGACGAGCAATGCGGCTACGTTATGTCCGTGGCGTTCTTCAAATATTTCCTCAACGGACTCAAAGAAAGCTACAAAAAAGAAAACCTTTCCAAAATCGACGTCAACAAACCGATTGCGATTTTCTCGGGTGACAAAGATCCCGTGGGCGGCAACGGTAAACTCGTTCAAAAACTTTACGATCAATACAAAAATCTCGGCGTAAAGAATTTGACTATAAAACTTTATCCCGACGCTCGTCACGAAATCCTGAACGAAATCAACAGAGCGGAAGTTTATGCGGATTTCCTCTCCCGCCTCGATGCTATGCTGTAAGTGCTATTCGGCGAATAGCTTTGTCAAAGTCCCTCGCCCGACAACTCATGTACGGTTAGTACATTAGGGTTGCCTTGCGAGGGGCTTTTTCGCGCTCTTCATCCGAATAGCGCATACAGCATAGCATCGAGATTATTATTTAATGTTGCCCTATTTGGAGCGCACTTATTAACGCAATGTGCAACTTCGAAGACGGAACACGAGCCGCAAGGCGGCGAGAAAATGGAGCGCCGAGCTTGACGGTTGTACCGTCCGACTGCGTCGTGTTGTTGCGTAGCCGGCGCACAAAGGACGGTGGCATAATAAGGGGAATGTCCCTATCTATGCGAGTGCCGATTGTCTCCCCCGCGAACGACGGATAATCTTGTAGAGAATTGTCCCTATTTGAGTGGCGGGAGAAAAGCCCGAAAGGGAAAGAGGGGGCACATCTAATTTAGGGTTCTAAACATTCAACTCTTGTAGAGGAAGAAATTACCCTTGTTCAAGGGGTTCTTATTACTTTTTTAAAAAATTTTGAAAACCACAAAATTGTGCGTCCAAATACCTTGAAAAAAACAAGATATTGTGGTAAGATAACGATATTATTATATTTATAAAGGTTTACTGTATGGCAAATCAAGATTACAAAGCCGGCGATATTCGGATTCTGGAAGGTCTGGACGCCGTAAGAAAACGCCCGGGTATGTACATCGGCACGACGGGCAGCAAGGGCATGCATCACATCCTTTGGGAAATCATCGACAACAGTATCGACGAAGCGGCAAACGGCTACGGCGACACCGTTCGCATAGAGCTTTTGGACGACAACGTCGCAAGAGTGAGCGACAACGGTCGCGGCGTCCCCGTTGACAAGCATCCCAAGCTCAAAATCAGCGGTGTCGAAGTTGTTTTCACACAACTTCACGCAGGCGCGAAATTTGACAACGGTCAATACAATTATTCGGGCGGTTTGCACGGCGTCGGCGCATCCGTCACGAACGCTCTTTCGGAGTGGCTCACGGTTGACGTCAAGCGCGACGGCAACTTGTATAGGGCGGAATTTTGGTCGCCGCAAGTCGGCACGAAGATAAAAAGCGGCGTTGTCAAGACTCCGCTTACGGTTATAGGAAAGGTGAAGGGCTCGGGTACGTCCGTCAAGTTTAAGCCCGACGAGAGAGTTTTCGGCAAAGAAAAATTCGATTATTCCGTAATTGCCGAGCGTATGCGCGACGTTGCGTATCTCAACAAAGGCGTAACCATCATCATCGACGATTTGCGTATGCCTCTTGCCGGCGGCACGGGCAAGCACGACGTGTTCTGTTTCAAGGGCGGTATTGCGGACTACGTGCAATATCTCAACGAAGGCAGAGTGGTGCTTTACGACAAGCCCCTTTACGTCGAGGCGAAAGAAGCGCACTTTGAAGTTGCGGTTGCCATTCAGCACACCGAAGGATATTCCGAAAACATTTATTCCTACGTCAACAACATTCCGACGGCGGAAGGCGGCACGCACGAAGTGGGCTTCAAGAGTGCGGTCACAAAGGTTTTCAACGACTATGCAAGGAAAAACAATATCCTCAAAGAAAAACAAGCCAACCTTTTGGGTGAGGATTTCAGGGAAGGTATGGTTGCCGTTATCACCGTAAAAATGCAAAACGTGCAGTTCGAGGGACAAACCAAGGGCAAACTCGGCAACCCTGAAGTGCGTACCAAAGTTGAAAATCTCGTCGGTGAAAAACTTGCGGAATTGCTTTTGCAAAGAGGCAACAAGGTCATTGCTGAAAAGATTATCGCAAAGGCTATGGGCGCGGCAAAGACAAGAGAGGCTGCAAAGAGAGCAAAAGATCTGAGCCGCCAGCAAAACAAGCTTAACGGGCTCAATCTCGTGGGCAAACTTGCAAGTTGCTCGGGCAAAAACGCCGCTATCAACGAGTTGTTTATAGTTGAGGGCGACTCGGCAGGCGGCAGTGCGAAACAAGCGCGCGACAGATTTTTCCAAGCAATACTCCCTTTGAGAGGCAAACCGCTCAACGTGGAAAAGGCAAGCCTTGAAAAGATTTTGGCAAACGAGGAGTTTGCAACGCTTATTTCCGCACTCGGCACGGGTATCGACCCCGAATTTGACCTTGATAGCCTCAAATACGACAAAGTTATCATTCTGGCGGACGCCGACCAGGACGGCGCGCACATAAGAGCGTTGCTTTTGACATTCTTCTTCCGCTATATGCGCAGACTCATCACCGAGGGGCACGTTTACATCGGTATGCCTCCGCTTTATCGTTTGCAAAAGAAAGACGAAATCCTTTATTGCTACGACGACAACGCGCTTGTCGAGGGGCAAAAGAAAATGGGCAAAAACGCGCTTCTCCAACGCTTCAAAGGTCTTGGCGAGATGAATCCCGAACAACTTTGGGACACCACTATGGACCCTGCAAAGCGCACTTTGACGAGAGTTACGATTGACGACGCGGCAATGGCGGACAAGCGCATCACCATTCTTATGGGCGATGACAGCAACATCCGCAAGGACTATATTTATCAATACGCCGACTTCAACAAAGTGGACAACTTCAAAATCACAAAAGAAGAAGAGAATAATTAACGCATAAAACTTTCAAGCGTTTGAAATCGCTCGAAAAACAAACAACGATATACGATCATGTCAAAAAAACAACACAAAGAAATTGAATACAACTCCGTGGTGCTCGACACAGTCTTTGAGGACGTCATGCACAACTCGATGATTCCGTATTCGGAAAACGTCATTCTCGACCGCGCTTTGCCAAGAGTCGAGGACGGATTGAAACCCGTTCAGCGCAGAGTGCTTTACTCCATGCACGAGATGGGACTCACACCCGACAAGCCGCACAAGAAGTGCGCAAGAATCGTGGGCGATTGCCTTGGCAAGTATCACCCCCACGGCGACAGTTCCGTTTACGGCGCAATGGTGCGTATGGCGCAACCTTTCGTCATGCGTATGAAACTCGTAGACGGTCACGGCAACTTCGGTTCGGTGGACGGCGACTCGGCGGCGGCTATGCGTTACACCGAGGCGAGAATGAGTCCGCTTGCGCTCGAATTGTTGAGAGATTTGGACAAAGAAACGGTTTCGTGGTCGCCGAACTTCGACGACAGCTTGGAAGAGCCGAACACGCTTCCGGGACGTTTTCCCAACTTGCTTGTCAACGGTGCAAACGGCATCGCGGTCGGACTTGCGACAAACATCCCCACGCACAATATGGGCGAGTGTATCGACGCAACCGTCATGAAGATCGAAAATCCGAGTGCGACGATAAAGGATTTGTTCAAGGTGTTCCACGGCCCCGACTTCCCGACGGGCGGATTTATAATCCCCGTGGACAGCCTCGAAGATATTTATTCGACGGGCAAGGGCAGAATTAAAATTCGCTCACGTTTGCATATCGAAAACGACGACAACGGTAAAAAGAACATCGTAATCACCGAAATTCCTTATCAGGTTTCCAAGGCGGAATTGCTTTCGCGCATTGCCGACCTCAAAGAAGCCAACAAGGACGCTTTGCAAGGCATTGCCGAAATCGTTGACGAGAGCGACAAGTCGGGTACGCGCGCGGTCGTCAAGTGCAAAAAAGACGCGGACGTCAACAAAATCGTTTCCTTCCTCTTTAAGAAGAGCAATCTCGAAATGGGCTATTCCATCAATATGGTTGCAATCGCAAACGGTAAGCCCGAACAATTGTCGCTTACGGCGTATCTCGACTACTACATCGAATATCAACGCACTATAATCGTCAATCGCACCACCTACGATTTGAAAGCCGCAAAAGCAAGAGCGGAAATCGTGAGAGGTTTGCTTGTCGCAATCCGCAATATCGACGAAGTTATCAAGATAATCAAAGAGTCGGAATCCACGGCAAAGGCAAAAGAAACTTTGCGTCAAAGATTCGATTTGAGCGACGCTCAGGCGCAAGCGATTTTGGATATGCGCTTGAAGAGCCTTGCCAAACTCGAAGTGGGCAAGCTCGAAGAGGAACTTGCATATCTCGAAAAACAGATTGCGCTGTTCGAAGCGATTCTGGCATCCAAGCGCAGACAGCTCACAATCGTCAAAGAGGAACTTTTGGCAATAAAGAAAGCACTCAATTCCGAGCGTATGACGGTCATCATGAGCGGTGAAGAGAGCGAAGAAAATTATTCCGCACCCAGCGAGGCGGAAGCGGTTGCATATCGCGACGGCGTGATTGTGACAAACAAGGACGGTCAAATGAGATTTATGTCGCAAAAGGCATTTACCACCGCAAAGAAAGATTTTGCATCTTTCGGTGAGGACGCTTTGCCGACGTGCAGTCTGTCCGTCAACAACAAGGGCACTCTTTATGCGGTGACAAACCTCGGCAACGTTGTCAAAATAGACGTGACGACGCTCCCCGAAAAGAAGTTTAAAGAAAAGCCGTTCAAACTCGGCGCGATAAATCAAGACGCACAGACGGGCGAGAGCATAGTCAAACTTTTCTTCTTCGAAGGCGTACCCGTTGGAGAGCTTGTGCTGTTCACAAAGCAAGGGGGAGCGAAGAGAGTGGATTTGAGCGAGTTCTCAACCGTGTCGAAGTCGTATCTGAAAGCAATCAATCTTGCCGAAAAAGACGAAGTCGTCGGCGCGGACATAGTGGACGACGAAAAGAACGTGATGGAAGTCACGCGCGAAGGTCAGGTGCTTGCCTACAAAGCCACCGAAATTCCGCTTCAAGGCAGAACGGCGGCGGGAGTCAAGGGCATAAAGCTCGGCGATACGGACAGCGTCGTGTTTGCGGGACAAGTCGAGGAAGAGGGCGAAATCATCGTCGTGTCAAATACGGGCTATGCAAAGAGAGTCATCGCATCGCTCATCGATCCGAGTTCGAGATATCTCAAAGGCGTAAAGATTATCGAGCTTGACAAATCTTACGTCAAATACGTCGGCACGGTGAAGATGCCCTACGATCTTGTGTTTGTAAGCGGCGGTCAAACGAGCATCGTCAACACCGAAAACATCCGCATAGACACCAGAACGACAAAGGGCAAACAACTTTTCAGACAAGAAGTCACGCTCGTAACTCCGGTGAACGAACCCGAAGAATAAATTGCACCTAATAAAAATAACACTAAGGAAATCAATATGAAAATCGGTTTTGACAGCAACATGTATATGCAAAAACAGTCGGAGCACATTCTCGAACGCATAAGTCACTTCGACAAACTCTATTTGGAATTCGGCGGTAAACTCTTCGACGATTTGCACGCGGCAAGAGTGCTCCCCGGCTTCGACAAGGCGGCGAAAATCAAACTTCTGCAAAAACTTCGCGATAAGGCAGAACTTGTCATTTGCATAAACGCAAACGCAATCGAGCGCAACAAAATTCGCGCCGACTACGGCATCACATACGGAAGTGAAGTCGAGAGAATGATTGACAACATTTCCGCAATGGGCATATACATCAACTGCGTCGTCATCACCATGTTCACCGACCAGCAAGGCGCGCTAGCGTACAAACAAAAACTCGAAAACCGCGGCATCAAGGTTTATATCCACCGTCCGACAAAGGGCTATCCTCACGAAATCGACACAATCGTTTCGGATGAAGGCTACGGCGCAAATCCTTACATCACGACGACAAGACCTCTCGTGGTTTTGACCGCGCCCGGTCCGGGAAGCGGAAAACTTGCAACTTGTCTGAGCCAGCTCTATCACGAAAACAAGAGAGGCGTGAAAGCGGGATACGCGAAGTTTGAAACTTTCCCGATTTGGAATATTCCTCTCAATCATCCTGTCAACGTTGCGTACGAGGCGGCGACGGCAGACCTTAAAGACGTCAACAAAGTGGACAACTTCCACCTCGACGCTTACGGCGAAATCACCGTCAACTACAATAGAGATATAGAAGTTTTTCCCGTTGTCAAGAGTATTCTCGAAAAAATCACGGGAGAGGAGTGCATCTACAAATCCCCGACGGATATGGGCGTAAATATGGCAGGGTATTGCATCGTGGACGACGAGGCGTGCCGAGAGGCGTCCAAGCAAGAGGTTTTGCGCAGATACTTCAAAGCTCTTTGCGATCTCAAAACGGGCACGGGTACGCAAGACACCGTCAGCAGACTTGAATTTTTGATGTCGAGATTGGGCATAAACGTAGCGGACAGAAAAATCGTCGAAGTCGCAAAAAAGAAGAGCGAGGACAACGAAAACTGCGGAGCCGTTGCGCTCAAACTTCAAGACGGCAGAATAGTCACGGGTAAGAATACAAAGAGAATGAGCGCGTCCGCTGCATGCGTGTTTAACGCAGTCAAAATGCTTGCCGGCATAAAGGACAACCAAAAACTCATTTCGCCTTACGTCATAGGCCCTATCATCGACCTCAAAACGAAGATTTTGAAGGAACACAACAAGACGTTGACGCTCGAAGAGGCACTCATCGCATTGTCCATATGCGCGGCGTCCGACGCAAACGCCGCAACGGCAATGGAACAACTGCCTTTGCTCGAAGGCTGCGACGCACACTCGACGCACATGCTCTTCAAAGCGGACGAAAACCCGTTCAGAAAACTCGGCGTGCGCCTCACTTGCTCGCCCGAATTTCTCGACAACACCCTGTTTATAGAGTGACAAACAACCAATAAACTGTTGATTGTGAAAAAATAAACGAAGACGGAACACGAGCCGCAAGGCGGCGAGAATATGAGCGCCGAGCTTGACGTATAGTACGAGAATGCGTGGCATTCTGTTGCGTAGCCGCCACGCAGGCGAAGTGGCATAATGAGTGAAATGTCCCTATCTATGCGAGTGCCGATTGTCTCCCCCACGAACGACGGATAATCTTGTAGAGAATTGCCCCTAACTGAGTGGTGGGAGAAATACCGGCGTGTCCGGAAAGAGGGGGTTCATCTAATTTGGGGTACATGGCGAAAAGCCCTTGTAGAGGAAGAAAAAAACACATGAGGAAGGGGGAAGTTGCATTTTCATATGACTATTGCAACGCTCCAAAACATAATAATAGCGCTGAATATATTAAGGAGAACGATATGCTTTACGAATCAAGAGATCAAATACCCGAGCAATACAAGTGGCATCTTGAAGATATCATAAAGGACAACGACGCATGGGAAGAGTTGTTTTTCAAGTGCGAAGAACGCATAGGCCACTTTGCAAAATACCAAGACAAATTGAGCGACGAGGACACTCTCTTCGACTGCCTGGAATTTATGACGAGAATGATGCACGACATATCCTATCTCTACGGATATGCAAAAATGCGTCTAGACCAGGATTCGAGGGACGCAACCTATCAGGGCATGTCCAACAGAGCGGATATGCTTTACGTCAAGTACGTCACCGCAACGTCCTTTATCACCCCCGAAATCAGCGAGTTTTCCATGGACAGACTCAACGAGCTTCAACGTAGCAAACGCTTCAAGGACTACGACGTTTTCTTCAAGGAAATCATCAGAAACAAAGATATCATCCTTTCCAAGAAAGAGGAAAAACTGCTCGGAGAAGTTGGACTTTTCTCGGACAACGCAAGGGAAGTGTTTTCCATGTTCGACAATGCGGACGTGAAGTTTGCGCCCGTCAAGGACGAAAACGGCAACGAAGTTGCAATGAGCCACGGCGTGTACGGCATGCTCTTGCAAAGTCCCGACCAAAGAGTGCGTAAAGACGCTTTCGACAGCATGTTTACAGCTTACAAGGATCACATCAACACCATTGCGGCAAACTATGCCGGCAACGTCAAAAAAGATTGGTTTTATGCAAAAGTGAGAGGCTTCAAAAGCTCGCTCGACTATTCTATGTACAACGAAAACGTGCCGTCCACTTGCTACAACAAACTTCTCGAAGCAGTCGGCAAAGGCACTAAACCTCTGCACGGATACATTGCGTTGAGAAAGAAAGTTTTGGGACTCGACACTCTCAATATGTACGACCTTTACACCTCCATTGTCAACGAGCAGGAGCTTGCACTCGAATACGAAGACGCGGTGAAACTCGTCAAAGAAGCGTTGAAAGTCACCGGCAAGGAATATTCCGATATACTTGCAAGCGCGTTTGAAAGCGGTTGGGTTGACGTGTACGAAAACAAGGGCAAGAGAAGCGGCGCATATTCCTGGGGCGTGTACGGCGTGCATCCGTTCGTGCTGTTGAACTATCAAAAGACAATTCACGACGTGTTTACGATCGCGCACGAAATGGGACATGCGATGCATTCCTATTTCAGCAATTCATCCCTTCCCGAGCAAAAGGCGGATTACGTCATTTTCGTTGCGGAAATCGCATCCACGGTCAACGAAGTGTTGCTCCTTAAACACCTTCTCAAAACGGCTACGGGCGAGTTCAGAAAGTATTTGCTTTCCTACTATCTCGACATGTTCCGTACAACGCTTTTCAGACAAACAATGTTCAGCGAGTTTGAAACGATTGCGCATAATATGGTGGAGCAAGGCGAGCCTATCACCGCAACCGCGCTTTCGGACGCTTATTACGAACTCAACAAGAAATACTACGGCGAAGCCGTCGAACACAACGACCTTATCCGCTACGAGTGGGCAAGAATACCGCACTTCTACACAAGCTATTACGTCTACAAGTACGCAACAGGTATCACGACGGCTGTTTCGATTGCAAACAAGATTCTCGAAGGCGGAGAAGAGTACTTTGCAAAATACAAAAAGTTCCTTTCCGCAGGCGGAAGCATGGCACCGCTCGACATCATTCGTCTTGCGGACGTCGATCTTGAAAGCGACGCGCCTTACGAACTTGCAATGAAAGAGTTTTCTCAAACTCTCGACGAGCTTGAAAAGTCGTTCGAGCTTCAATAAAAAAAAGAAAGTCCGAGTTGCAAGCAATCCGCTTGCAACTTGTCGAAAAATATGAATCGTATCAAAAAAATCACACTCTTTTTGCTTGTTTTTACGCTCGTGTTTGCGAGTGCGTTTTTCCTTGTCGCATGCAACGAGCAACAAGAGGACGAGGGCGATATAACGCGTGATTTGTACGTATACGCGATAGCGTTCGAGGACGCAGGCGCAACGGAAGAGGAAAGCTCTGCGAAAACGCAAGCCGATGCCGATTCGTCCGCGGATAAAACCGCAATCGTCTATCTGACTTTTTCAAAAACGGACAGGAAAATCGAGGGGGCAAATGCGCTTTGGCACAGCGAAAAGCGCAAGGACGGCGAGTTTTATTTTGTCACGACAATCAAGATTTCGCTTAGCCCCGAATCGATATTTAGTGCCGTCAAAGAGAGCATACCACAAGAAGACCTTGTCAAAGACGAGGTTGAATACAACCGCTTGAAAGTGGTTTTGAGATATGATACAATCTATAAATCTATAAAAAGCAACGGTGAAATCACGCGTAGCGGGCGCACTTACACGCACGCTTTCGCGCTTGACGAGAACATTCAAAACGACGTTTTTACGCTTGAAATGCGCTCGGCAAATTCTGCAAATTGGTATGCGGTTTTGGCGGCTTGCGCGTTTGGGGTCGTGTTGATTTCGATAATCGCAACCCTTGCGGTTAAAGGTGCAAAATGGCAAAAGACGAAAACAAAAGAGTGACAAGGGGCATGCCCAACAACGTTGACGCGGAAGCGTCCGTTTTGGGTTCTATCCTCATTGACAACAAAGCCGCGGACATCATTATCCCGACTCTCAAAGCGGAGGATTTTTACCTTTCGCAAAACAGATTGATCTTCGAGGTGATGAAACAGCTTCAAAACGAAAGCAAGCCTATCGACACCGTGTCCGTTTGCGACGCGCTCGAACTTAAAGGCAAACTTGACGAAGTGGGTTCGATTGCGTATTTGAGCGAACTTGCAGAGGGAGTCGTGTCCGCCGCAAACGGCGAGTATTATGCAAGCATAATAAAGCGTGACAGCCTTACGAGAAAAGTTATCGAAGCGGGCAACGACATCGCAAAATTCGGTTATGAGTGTCAAGACGGAAAAGACGCTCTCGACAATGCCGAAAAACTCGTTTACTCCATTGCGGAGCAATCAAGCGAAAAGGCTCTCGTAAAAGTCGACGATGCCGCCGCGCTTGCGCTCAAAAACATTCAGGACGCTCAATCGGGCAACGTCCCCAAAAACACGATATACACCGATTTTCCGACTTTCGACCAAAAAACGCACGGCTTGAAACCCGGTGAAATGGTGCTTATTGCGGCTCGTCCTTCCGTGGGTAAAACGGCATTTGCACTCAATATCGCGGCAAACGTTGCGCTCAATCACGGCAAAAAAGTTGCGATATTCTCGCTTGAAATGCCTGCCGACTTGCTTGCAACTCGTATGCTCGCATATATCTCGAAAGTGTCTCTCACAAAGATGAAAACGAGAGGTGCGCTTACTTCGACCGACATCAAAAAGCTTTACAACGGCTACAAAGCGTTGCTCGCTACGGACATATATATAGACGATTATTCGATGAACGGACCATCCGACGTGCTTTCGAAATGTCGCAGGTTGAAGAGAGAAAAAGGACTGGATCTCGTCATCATCGACTACTTGCAACTTATGACGTCGCAAAAGAACGGTAGAGCGACGGAAAGCCGTCAGGTTGAAGTCAGCGATATGTCGAGAAAAATGAAGATTTACGCAAAAGAGCTCGATTGTCCTATCGTTTTGCTTTCGCAAATGTCGCGTGACGTTGAAAAACGTGACAATCATACGCCGCAACTTTCCGACTTGCGCGAATCGGGTTCAATCGAACAAGACGCGGATATAGTAATGTTCCTCAACAATCCCAGCAAATACAATCCCGCGCTTCCTCCGAACGAAGTTATTCTCGACGTTAAGAAGAACAGAAGCGGTACTATCGGCGAGATTAAACTCGACTGGGACGGCGACACGACTTCGTTCAAAGAATGTGTGGACGAAAACGCCAATACCACCGAATACGTCTACGACGAGCCCAAAAAGCGTGAGGACGACGAAGAGGGTGGTGTGGATATGAAATCCATATCGGACGTTGCCGAGGATTTGCACGAGGTTGCCGCTGCCGATTCCGATATGCCCTTCGATATGCCGTTCGGCTCGGACGAGGGCGAACAAGCACCTCCGCCCGACGACAACGATATCCCTGACGAAGACGACGAATATGTTGACGACGGCGATGAAAGTATAGACGATGACGGAGATATTCCTTTTTGATTTAAAAACCACCGAGAAATCGGTGGTTTTTAAATCATGTACAAAAATACAAATACATTAAACAATGTCGGTGAACATATAATTTGATATGTTTAAAGACGAAGTGGGAAGAAAATTGAACGTGGCAGGGAAGATTTTTCCTTTTACGCTCAATATGCTGTCAAGAAACAAGACGGTTATATGCGGTGTGAAAAGAGTGGTGTCGTCAAGCGATACGTTTGTGAAAACGCGTCTTGACGGCGGAAGCATGAGCATAAGCGGCGTCGGGCTTAAAATCGTTGAAATCGGCGGTGGCGACATGTTTTTGGAAGGGGAGATAACGAAAATTGAGTTTGAAGATTGATTATCCGAAAAATCGTAAAGAAAAATATGCAAATAAAGGCGTTGAAAAGGTCGCTTTTTTAAGCAAAAAACGCAAAAAAAACAACAAAAATTCAATAAAAGAAAAACGTGACGAACAAGCAAATTTCCCCGATGCGAATTACGACGAACAAAACAAGAAGGGTCGCAAGAACAAGGGTTTAGAATATCGAAAAAGCGATGAATTCAAAAAACGAAAATCCGAGAAAGAGGCGGTTAGAAAGCAAAAAGAAGAACTTGCGGCGCAAAAAAGAAAAATAAGGGAAGAAAGAGAAGAAATTTTTGTGCGAAAGTTGATTGCAAAAAAGAATAAGTACCGCAATAGAATATCGAAAATCGAGAGAAAATTCGGAAAAACGCAAATCGAGATTTACGGCGAAAACGCGGTGAAAGCACTCTCGGCAATATCCAAGATTGCAAAAGTCGAAAAAGTTGCGGTCGGCAAGCAATCGACGTCGATTTTTGTGCAGAGCAAACAATGTCACAAGATTATTGCATTATTGCAAAACTTATGTTATGATTATAAAATAATTAATATAGGCGGAGTGTCGCCTGCAATTTTCCGCTCGTTGACGAGAGCGGGATTGATTGTCGGGATTGTGCTCGTGGCGGTTGCCGTTTGGATTTATTCGTGTTTCGTCACGCGCGTGAGCGTAAGGTGCGAGGGCGCGAGCGACTACGCATTAAACGCCGAGATAAGCGGCATACTGAAAGAGTACGGGCTTAAAGAAGGCGCAAGGCTGAAATCTTTGGACAAAAGCGCACTCGAAAAGGCAATCATGTCCCTTGACGGCGTTGCGTTTGCAAGCGTATCGGCAAACGGCACTCATGTAAACGTATCATACAAAACCGCACTGAAAAAAGAGGGTTTTGTGCAAGGAAACGGCAAAGGTGTGATAGCATCCAAGCGCGCAGTCATCACCAGAGTGATTGCAGAGAGCGGCACTGCGGTGAAAAAGTACGGCGACGTGGTGGACGTCGGTGACACGCTGATAGAGGGCTATATAGAGTACGGCGACAGCAAAATTCCCGTTGAAGCGAGAGGGTATGCTTTTGGAAAAGTTTATCTCAAACGCACGAGGTTTTTTGCAAACGTCGAGAGCGTCGAAGAAGTCGTGTCGATCAAAAAATACACTCGCTACGGCATGTTCGGCAAAACTCCGAAAACGCCTAAAAGTCCGTTTGAAAGGTATAGACTGAAAACGTCGGTGAGCGATTTTTCATATCTGATACCCCTCAAAATCTATTCGTACGAGTTTGAGGAGATACGAGAGGTCGAAAGGAAAAATACGCTTGACGACGAGCAAATGAAAAGAGCGGTTTATTCCGACGTCGTTGCGTCTTTGAGCGAGAGTGCAACCGTGCTCGATGCCTACTACGAAATAACCAAGACGGAGGAAGGCGCATACGTCACCGTTACGCTCGAAGCAGAGGAAATCATATAAATGAAAACTCAAAAAGAAAAGCATTTTGAAAACTACGACGTTATGATGAGCGTTTTCGGGGAGCTTGACGAGAATATCGAAAGGCTTACCGACGCTTTCGACGTTGACGTTTTTGCCATGGGCACGGGCGTAAAGGTGAGCGGTGAGGAAAAGGACGTTGAAGGCACGATCAGAGCTATCGACGCGCTTGAAAAGCTGTGTAAAAAGCAACCGCTTTCTTCGCAGACCGTAAACATGGTTATAGGCTATGCAAAGGCAGGCAAGGATTTCGACGTTGAAGATTTGATGGGTACGGTGGCAATCACCGCGCGCGGAAAAATCATTCGTCCCAAAACGCTGGGTCAAAAGAAGTACGTTGACGCAATCAAGAGATCGAGCATAGTTTTCGGCGTAGGTCCTGCCGGAACGGGCAAAACCTATCTTGCGGTCGCGCTTGCCGTATATGCACTCAAAAACAAGGAAATCGACAAAATCATTCTCACTCGTCCGGCGGTGGAAGCGGGCGAAAAGCTCGGATTTTTGCCGGGAGATATGAACGAAAAAGTCGATCCGTATCTTCGTCCTCTCTTCGACGCGTTGCAAGAGATGATGGGACAAGACGCATATCTTCGCCACATAGAAAGAGGCAGCATAGAGATTGCTCCGCTTGCTTATATGAGAGGCAGGACGCTCTCAAACAGCTTCATCATTCTCGACGAGGCGCAAAACACAACAAAGGAACAAATGAAAATGTTTCTCACTCGTATGGGCGAGAACAGCAGAATAGTCGTCACGGGCGACGTAACGCAAATCGACCTTCCCAAAAACGTCAAAAGCGGTATGATCGACGCAATCGAGGTGCTTGACGGAGTGGAGGGTATCGAAATCGTGAAACTCACCGCAAAAGACGTGGTGCGCCACGAACTCGTGACGAGAATTATACAAGCATATGAAAAAGCAGAATCGGCAAGAGCAAAAGTCGCAAAAGACGAAAACGACGACTGATCTTGCGGGAGTGAATTATGATAGATGACGTAAGAGATCTTTCAAGAGCCGAAAAAGAAAAAGCCATTGCGAGAAAAGACATAAGCGGTTATATCGGCAAATGTTTTGTTACGGCGATTGTCGCAGTGTTTGCGATGACGCTTTTCGCGCTCTATATGATCGGTAATTTCATGGACGCTTTCACGGCGAAAAACGCACTTGCGACGACGGCGATTTTTATCGCGTCGGGCGTGTTGACGGTTTTCCTTATGGCAGGCATTTATAGGTTTACCCACCAGAAAGGAACGAGCGTGAGAGATTTCCACCTGACGATAATTCTTGTGGTTGTCACGTTTATGGCGTCAATAGCGACTGCGACGAAGTTCAATCTTTACGCAATGCCTATCGCACTTGCAACCCTCGTGCTTATCGAGCTTATCGACAGACGCAGCGCAACGCTTTCCACTGCCGTGGTTGCGATTATGATTGCGGTTGCGTTTATGCGCGACGCCGTGACTTACGATTATACCACCGTGATTGCGTCCGTCGTTTGCAACAGTTTGTGCGCGATAATCGTCAATTTTTATGAGAAAAAGCATCTTTCGCGCCTCAAATTTTTGCTTGTATCCATGGCAACTCCGCTGTTGATGCAACCGCTTGTGGTTATGTTTACGCTTGCAAGCGGCGATACGAGCATGAACCTTTTGTGGGATGTTGTGTGGTCGTACGGCGCAAATATTGCGGCGTCGTTGGTGTTTATGCCTCTCGTCGCAATTTTCGAAGGTATGTTCAATATTGCGGACGATTTCCGTCTGAACGAGCTTTGCAACTTGTCGAATCCGCTTTTGAAGCGTCTTGCAAGCGAAGCTCCCGGCACTTTCAACCACTCGCTCGTCGTGGGCAATCTTGCAGAGGCTTGCGCTTCGGCTATCGGCGAAAATCCCAATATGGCAAGATGCGCGGCGTATTATCACGACATCGGCAAGCTGAAAGCACCTATTTATTTCAGCGAAAACCAATCTTCGTACAATCCGCACGACGAACTCATCCCCGAAGTCAGCGTCAGTATGATAACTTCGCATACGCTCTTTGGCGAGATTTTGGCAAAACAAAACAGACTTCCGAAGGAAATCGTCGCAATATGCAGAGAACACCACGGCACTTCGCCGGTGGGCTATTTTTATCGAAAAGCGTTGACGCTCAAAGAAGAAGGGGATCTTGCTGTGGACAAATACACCTATGCAGGTCCTAAACCGCAAACCAAGATTGCGGCAATCATCATGATTGCGGATACAATCGAGGCGGCAATGCGCGCGTATATGCCCGACACCAAGGAAGAGTTCGAGGCAAGAATCAACAAGCTCGTGGACGAAAAAATGGAATTGCGCCAATTTGACGAATGTCCCATCACCATGGGCGATATTGCGGTCATAAAACGCACGATCATCGAAGTGTTGCCGTCAATTCACCACAGTAGGGTTAGCTATGAAAAGAAACGCTCGGCAAACACCTTTAACAAATAATATCACCACAAAAGTCACGTATGATAAAAATTACCGGCGCAAATTTCAAAGAAAAACAACTCGTTAAAAAAGTTGAGAAAGCGTGTTTCAAACATCTCGGGCAACCGGATTTCTTCCTTATCGACATGACGGTCGTCGACGAGGATACCATTCGCGCGCTCAATAAAGAGGCGAGAGGGATTGACAAGGTTACGGACGTTTTGAGTTTTCCGTGTTTTGACAAACTCGATTTGCCTGTGAGCGAGGACGACTTCGAGCCTTGCGATTACGACGGCAAAAAAGTGCTTTTGGGCTCGATTATGATTTGCAGACAGCGCGCTATGGAGCAAGCAAAAGAGTACGGTCATTCGTATGCGAGAGAGCTGGGATTTTTGGCTTGCCACGGCTTTTTGCACATCCTCGGATTCGACCATATCGACCCCGAAGACGAAAAAGTGATGATTGCCCACCAAAAAGCAATTATGGACAAAGCAGGCTTGAAAAGAAACTAAAACAACGACAATAAAAATTCGACGCGGATAGCCGCTCGAAAACAAGACGGAACGAAGGAAAAATATGGATTTCAAAAGCGGATTTATATGTATAGCAGGGCTTGCAAACGCCGGTAAATCGACACTCACAAACGCGCTTGTCGGTGAAAAAGTGTCTATCGTATCGTGGCGGCCTCAAACGACGAGAAACAAACTTCTGGGCATCATCAACGGCGACGGCTATCAAATGGTGCTTATCGACACGCCGGGTATCCACAAGGTGCGCAATCACCTCGGACAATACATGATGCAGGCAGTTGAAAACTCCCTCAAAGACGTTGACGGCGTCGTGTACGTCATCGACGGCGCAAAGGGTATGCAAAAAGAGGATTACGAGTTTTTGGAAAAGAACGCGCACAAAGCTCCCATAGTCGTGGCACTAAACAAAGAGGACTGCGTGACGAGAGAAACCACGTTCGCAACCCTTGAAAAGCTCAACAAAATCGAGGGATTGAAAGCAATCGTGCCTATTTCGGCAAAGAAAGGGGACAATCTCGAAGTGTTGAAAGAAGAGCTTGTTTCGCTTTTGCCCGAAGGCGCGCCGATGTATCCCGACGATATGTACACCGAAAGCAGTATGCGCTTTATGGCAACCGAGATAATAAGAGAGAAAGCTCTCTATCTTCTCGACAAGGAAGTGCCTTACGGAATAGGCGTTTACATCAACAAGTTCGAAGAGAGAGAGGGGCAACCCATCATCGACATCGACGCCGACATCATTTGCGAAAAGCAATCGCACAAGGCAATCGTCATCGGCAAGGGCGGCGAAATGCTCAAACAAATCGCAACCAAAGCTCGCCACGACCTCGAAGAGATGACGGGCGAAAAGGTTTTTCTTACGCTCTACGTGCGCGTGAAGAACGAATGGCGCGACGACGACAGGATTATGAAAGAACTCGGCTACGATCTCAAAGCTCTCAAAAAGGACTGAAAGGCAAGATTGCCGATTTTGAAAAACTTTTGAAAAAACTCGGATAAAGCGGACGTTTTTGCACATACTGACAACGTGAACAAACGTGAATTGTGGGAAATGTTTGCAAAAACCGGGGACGTCGAAGTGTACGGAATGTACCTTGCGATGAAGGAATACGAGGATATCTCGCATATGGCGAGAGAGGACGATGCAAACAGCCGACGTAAAAGTTAAAGCCATCGTAACCAGGGCGGTACCTTACAACGAGAGTGATATGATTGTCACTCTTGTCGGCGTTGATACGGGCGTTTTGACGGCAACGGCAAAGGGATGTCTGAAACCAAAGGCAAAACTCCGCTATGCAGCAGAGCCTATGAATTTCGGCGATTACGTACTGAGCGGACGAAACGGCAGATACATAGTTACGGAGTGCAGTCAAATCGAATCCTTTTCGAGCATAACTTACGACATCGAAAAGTACTATGCGGCGTCAATGATTCTCGAAACGCTGCAAAGAGGCTCGAAAGACGCAAATCCCGACTTGTTTATCTTGTCGCTCAAAGCACTCGACGCGCTTGCTTATTCCGAGTGCGACTCGGACGACGTTTCAAGAGATTTCTTGTTGGGATTTTTGGATATATCGGGCAACGAACTAGACTTTCAACATTGCAACGTATGCAAGTGCGATATTGAAGGCAACGCCTATTTTAAGGATTCGGACGGCATCGTGTGCGAACATTGCAAGGGACTTGACGGAATACTCGTGGACAATCTTTCAAGAGGTTATCTTGCAAAACAAACGGATATATCTCATCCGCTCAAAGTGAAAGCCAATCTTTTGCTTGCGGACTTTGTATATATGACGACGGGGGTGCGTATAAGCACTCACTATTTTACGGAGCAACTATGAAAAACAAAGGATTTTTTGCAAAATTCATTGCAATCACACTTGCCGTATGTACGCTTTTTGCCTGCGTTGCGATTTTTGCCGCATGCAACAAAGACGAAATTAAGGCAAAGTCGGTTGAGGATATTTTTAAATCCACATCAAGCAACCCCGAGTTCAGCGGCGCACAAAGAGAGTTTACTCTCGACACGGGCTGGGAAATTTATACCACAAGCGCAACCAAATCCACTCAAGCGGCAAACGTCAACAGCGACGTGGGCTACATAGAGAGTTTAAACGCATTTGTCGTAAACAACGGCGAGGCACTTTCCATAGTCAAATGCGGTGACGAAAGGGAATACTTTGACGGCGGCATGAAAGGTATGCTGTTCCCCTCATATTTGGGCATCGGCGCATTGAGAGTTAAAGACGGCCTTATCGCATGCAAATTTATAAACGGCGAAGCGGGCGTTTTCGACGCAACGGGCAACACCGTGATTTCGCGCACCAAAATCAACTATTCTTCAAACACCGGCGCAAACATCGATACGATATTGAAGATTCTCGACGGCGGTTTGGTTGCGGTCAATCCCTCATACGACAAGAGCGGCGTGAGCGGTTATACCTCGATATATCGTACTACGACAAGCGGCGATTTGAAAGACAGAGGCATGCTCGTCGCGCGCCTTGAAAACGCCAAAGGCACGCTTACAAACGTCAAAGGCTTCGACGGAAAGTACGTCACGATAACGGGCAACACGACGGGTGACTTTATCTTCTCCGTGCCCGCAACGCAAGCGGCGGCGGGACAAACCACGATTGCAACCACAAACGGTACGGTTTCCGACAACGATAAAGACGATTATTACGGCGAGATCACGTATATGGGCGGCGGCAAGTTCTTTATCCACCAAGACTGGACGGTGGAAAAGGACAAGGAATACACCTATTATGACGGTTTCGATTACTACGTGTTTACGCGCAGAATTTACACTCCCGACAACGATAAGTCGGAAGCGTACACCAAAAACGCCGACAAAGTTTTTCTGTATATGGAGAACAACTATTATGACGGCGACAAGGCAGGCGTTGCGACTTCGTCCTATCTCAAAGACGGCTTTACGTACGCAAGCTACGGCTTGACGATCACGAACAAAGTCGGCACTTACGATCAATTTATCCTCGACGAAAACCTCAATGTCGTCATGTCGCTCACGGGCAACTACGGCATTACGATAAAAGACCAGAAGAAAGAGAAGGTCGGCTATCTCGACCTCATTATGCAATGCGTGGACGGTTACTACTACAATCCGCTTTTGCCCAGCGAGTTTAACGTCTACGACAAGGACGGCAACCGCATCGGACACAACGGCAGAAACGACATCAAGCAACAAGAACTTTCAAACAATATCTTCGTGGCTGCGGTCAACGATCCCGACGATACGTCGTCGAACCCCGATCAACTCTACGGCGCGTTCAACCTCAACGGCGACGTGGTGATTCCCTTCAAGTATTACACGCTGTCCGCGTTCAGAGGCTCGTACACTGTAGGTCAGACGAAGAACGACCAAGGCGTCAAGACGTGGTTTATCGTCGGCAGCGACGGCAAACAAATCACCGAAATGAGCGACGGCTCGACCCCGCTTTCAAAAGATGAAATCGCAACCGATTCCAAAGGCAATTTCATCTACAAAATCGGCTGCTATATGTACAAAGTCGACAGCGGAAAGAAGGATAGCAACAACAAGACCATATACAACTACGGCATCAAAAATTTCAACCCGAACGTAAACAAAAACGTCGTTATGAACGCAACGATGAGCGCAGGCAGCGTTCTTTACGCGCCCACGTCCTCGCCAAGCAACGTCTTTGTGTTCGACAAAGTTACGGTGGGTACGAACGTCAGCTACACCGTGTACAGACTTGTGTAAGAAGGCATACGAATGACAACCGAAATTAAAAAAGCAAGCGACGGCATTGACGAAGGCGCAAAAATCATAAACGAGGGCGGCCTTGTGGTTTTCCCCACGGAAACCGTTTACGGACTCGGAGCAAACGCCTTTGACGAGCAAGCCGTTGCAAAAATATTCAAGGCGAAGGGCAGACCGCAAGACAATCCGCTTATCGTGCATATTTCATCCCTCGAACAAGTTAAGGACATTGCGGTGGATATTCCCGACAAGTTTTACGAGCTTGCCGATCGCTTTATGCCGGGTCCGCTTACGATAATCCTCAAAAAGAGCGACAAAATCCCGTATATCGTCACGGCAGGCGGCGAAACGGTGGGCATACGTATGCCGAAAAATAAGTGGGCAAGAGAGCTTATCGCAAAAAGTAAGCCGCTTGCCGCGCCTTCCGCAAATCGCTCCAAGCACATATCCCCGACAACCGCTCGGCACGTGTACGAGGACTTGAAAGGGGAAGTGGAACTCATTTTGGACGACGGCGCATGCCAAGTCGGCATCGAATCGACGGTGCTCGACCTCACTTGCGATACGCCCACTATTTTGCGTCCGGGCGCAGTTACCGCCGAGATGCTTCTCGACATCGTCGGAGAAGTGAGCCAAAACGGCAAAGTCATCAAAATCGCAAAAGCCCCCGGAATGAAATATACCCATTATGCGCCTGTCGTGGAAACGGTTATGGCACAAAATATCGACCATGCCGTGAGCGAATACGACAAAAAAATCGCAGAGGGAATGAAGCCGGTTATCGTCGCGCGCGATATATATAGGGATAAAGTGGGCGAGCGCGCTCAAATCTCTTTGGGCGTAACCGTTGAGGACTACACGCGCAACGTGTATTCCGCATTGCATACGGCGGAGAAAGAATACGACTACATAATCATCGAACACCTCGACGGAACGGGACTCGAAGCGTCCGTCATGAACAGGGTAGAGAAAGCGGCGGGAGGAAAGAGCGTATGAAAGTGCTTTTCGTATGCTCGGCAAACACTTGTCGTTCCCCGATGCTCGAATATATATTTAAAGCGTATTTGAAGTCGAAAGGCAACGATTCTGTCGAGGTTGACAGCGCGGGGCTTATACTTTCAAACGACAGAATAAATCCGTTGTGCCTTGCAACTCTCGACAAACACGGAGTGCCGTATTTTGACAGGCAGTCGCAGTTTTGCACCAAGCAGCTTTACAAAAAAGCCGATTACGTTTTTGTTATGACGCAGTATCACGCAGACGTATTGAAGGCAAATTACGGCGCAAAGCGAAACCTTTTCGTTCTGTCGGATTTGCTAGGAGGGGACGTTCCCGACCCTTACGGACAAGGCGAGGACGCATACGAATACGTCTATCGGTTGTTTTGGAACGGACTTGACAAAATTTATCGCACAATTTGCAAAACAGACGCTTGATCGTCTGTTTTTGCATAATAAACGCGCTTTTGTCGTAAAAGACGGCCACGCTAGATTTTTGAATTCAGGTTTTAATTTTCGATTTATTGTCTGCTTTCACACTCGACGTCGAAGTGGTCTTTGAGCAGTTGTTTGAATATTTTGATATGTACTTCTTCATCGAGAATAATGCGTTCCAGCAGCATCTTCACGTTGTCCGAGGATAAGTTGAGAATGGTGCGTTCGTAGTTCATGATTGCGTTTTGCTCGGCAAGCACGTTTTCTCTCAAATATTTTTGAGGCGATAGGGTATAGTTCGCAAAACTTCCGTTCCAGTAAGTGCGTGCGCCCATGACGGGATAACCGCCAAGTTTGTATATGGTTTCGCCAAGCAATTTGTGATGCAACATCTCGGTTATTGCGATGCCTTTTAGTGCTTCTTGAATTTCCGGATACTTCGGCGTTACGTACGTCTGAAAAATGTAAGTCGTAACCGCCGTAAGTTCGCCGGTAGAGCCTGAATATACCGGCATAAGCAGTTTGGATTCCGCAATGTTTTTTTCGACTTCCACGTCGGGATAGGGTAGCGCGCTTGCATATTTGGATAAGTCCATTTTTCACCTCGCTTGATTTTGCACATTATATTCGGCGCGCTTTGAATAGGTTACAAACAAAAAAAGTCGCGTTTATGGCAATTAACCTTCAAAATATATATAAAACCGCTTGCAAATTGCTTTTTCGTGTGCTAAAATTTCAAAGTAACTTTTAGGAGGTATAGACATGCTTGATACATTGAACGCAATCCTTCTTGCTGCCGAACAAGGCGTCAGGTACGAGGATTATAGCATATGTTTGAAAGTGTTTCTCATATTGATGGTGGTTGCCGCTGTTGCGATCATCGTCGTCATCATGATGCAAAAGGGCACCAACGACAACGTCGGCGTCATCACGGGCGCAAGCGATACTTACTACGGCAAGAACAAATCGACCAACAAAGAAAGCGTTTTGAAAAAGATCACTTTCGGACTCTTCGCTTTCATTCTCGTTTGCTCGATCATCTGCTTCGTTATGTGGGGACTTATCAAATAACTCGCATCATCAAAAGAAAGTATCCAAGCGGCTCGTTTTTCGAGCCGTTTTGTTTTTCTCGGGCAAAATGCGAGCGTATTCATCCCTTTCGGGCTTGAATATATCAAACGAGTATTGTATAATCGAATTATGATAAAACAAGTTGCAACAAACAAAAAAGCCTATCACGATTACTTTGTCGAGGACACCTATGAGGCAGGCATTGCTCTCGTGGGGTGCGAAGTCAAGTCCATTCGTCTAGGTGCGGTAAACCTTAGAGATAGCTTCGTCATTATCAAAAACGGCGAAGTTTTTATGCTTGGCGCACATATTTCCCCATACAAAATGGGAAGTTACAACAACGTCGATCCTCGTCGCACGCGCAAACTTTTGCTCAATAAGTCCGAAATAAACAAACTTCGCGGAAAAGTGGAACAAAAAGGTTATACGCTGATTCCGCTCAAAATCTATTTTAAAGACGCTCTCGTCAAAATCGAACTCGGTCTTTGTCGAGGCAAAGAGCTTCACGACAAACGCGAGGCGATAAAAGAAAAGGAAAACAAACGCAATTTGCAAAGAGTGATGAAAGAATACAACAGGTAAGTTTCTCGCTTCGATTGCAAATCCGACCTTTTTCTCCTTTGTCCGTACGCACGTTGCGGGCTTTTCAAAAGAAAATAAGTTTTTTGCGCTATGCGCTATGAGGTAAATATGAAAAGAATTGAAACCACTTGCGTTCAAGGCGGCTACACGCCCAAGAACGGCGAACCGAGGCAAATCCCCATCGTCCAAAGCACCACTTTTAAATACGACACAAGCGACGATATGGCAAAGCTCTTTGACCTCGAAGCCAGCGGATATTTTTACACGCGATTGCAAAACCCGACAAACGATTACGTCGCGGCAAAAATCGCAGAGCTCGAGGGCGGTACGGCAGGTATGCTCACATCGTCCGGTCAAGCCGCAAACTTTTACGCCGTTTTCAATATCGCAAACGCAGGCGACCACGTCGTTGCCGTAAGTGCGATATACGGCGGTACTTTCAACCTTTTCAATGTCACGATGAGAAAAATGGGCGTGGATTTCACGTTTATCTCTCCAGACAGCACGGAAGAGGAAATCGAGGCGGCTTTCAAACCCAATACAAAAGCGGTTTTCGGTGAAACAATCGCAAACCCGGCACTCAGAATGTTCGATATAGAGTTGTTTGCAAAAGTGGCGCACAGACACGGCGTACCGCTCATTGTGGACAACACTTTCGCAACGCCTATAAATTGTCGTCCGATAGAGTGGGGCGCGGATATCGTCACTCACTCGACAACAAAGTATATGGACGGACACGGCGCGGCGGTTGGCGGCGCAATCGTTGACGGCGGCAAGTTCGATTGGATGGCGCATGCCGACAAATTCCCGGGGCTTTGCACTCCCGACGATAGCTATCACGGCATAACCTATGCGGAAAAATTCGGCAAAGAAGGGGCGTTTATCACAAAGTGCACGGCGCAACTTATGAGAGATTTCGGCTCTATTCAAAGTCCGCAAAACGCTTTTTTGCTCAATCTCGGCCTTGAAAGTTTGCACGTGAGAATGCAACGCCATTGCCAAAACGGTTTGGCTGTTGCAAAATATCTTGCAAGCGATCCGAGAATCGCTTGGGTAAAATATCCCTCTCTTGAAGGGGACAAGGACTATGAGCTTGCAAAGAAGTATTGCCCAGACGGCACTTGCGGCGTTGTGAGTTTCGGCGTTAAGGGCGGAAGAAAAGCCGCGGAAGAGTTTATGAAAGGGCTTAAAATAGTCGCAATCGAAACGCACGTTGCCGACGCACGCAGTTGCTGTTTGCATCCTGCAAGTTCGACGCACCGCCAACTCACCGACAAAGAGCTTGTCGACGCTGGCGTATCGCCCGATCTCGTGCGCCTTTCTTGCGGAATCGAAAATTCGCAAGACCTCATCGACGACATCAAACAAGCACTTGACAATGCTTGTATCGACGCATAAACTGCCGATTGCGCAATATAGGTGACAATATGCCGATTATAATTCCAAAAGGTTTGCCTGCGTACAAAAGTCTGTCCGACGAAAAGATTTTCGTTATGGACGAGGCTAGGGCTGTGGGACAGGACATCCGTCCAATCGAGATTGCGATACTCAATCTCATGCCCACGAAGGAAACAACAGAAACACAACTTATAAGGTTGCTTTCAAACTCGCCTCTTCAAATCAACGTCACGCTCATCAAGACGGATTCCTACGAACCGACGCACGTGTCGATAGGGCATATGATACGTTTTTACAAGAGCCTTGACGAAATCAAAAAAATGAAGTTCGACGGAATGATCGTCACGGGCGCGCCCGTCGAAACCATACCGTTTGAGGAAGTGAAGTACTGGAAAGAGCTTGAACAAATCTTTGACTTTGCCGACAAAAACGTCACAAGCACGATTTATATTTGCTGGGGGGCGCAAGCCGCGCTTTATCACAAGTTCAAAATAGCCAAGCAGGTTTTGCCCGACAAACTTTTCGGCGTTTATCCTGCGCATGCCGTTGTTGCAAACGATATGCTTCTGAAAGGTATGGACGACACGTTCTATATCCCGACATCACGTCACACTCGCATCGACGAGGACGCTCTTAAAAAAAACCCGCAAATCAAAGTGCTTGCCGAATCCGATGAGGCAGGCGTCGTCATTGCCAAAACCGTTGACAACAAGTCGTTCTTCTTTACCGGGCATAGCGAATATGACCGTTTTACACTTTGCAACGAATACCTCAGGGATTTAGAAAAAGGTTTGCCCATTCACAAACCCGTCAACTATTTTCTCGGCGATTCTCTCGACAAGGTAGATATGAAGTGGCGTAGCACGGCGAATTTGCTGTTTTATAATTGGTTGAATTATTATGTCTACCAAGTCACCCCATTCAATCTATAAGCCGTCATTGAGCGAATAACTGTGTCAGCCCCCTGCTCCTAAACAGTCACGTACAACAAGTACGCTCCTATTGCTCAAACGGCGCATAGGCAACGGCAACACGCGGTTGCGTATTGCCGAGAGCCTCGCTTGTTCTCGCAATCACTACCGCGCAGAAAATCTTTGCTATCAGTTCGAGCAAGGACAAAAACTCCTGCCACAGTTTCGCAAGATTGTCTGCTTGGTGTTTAGCGTGCTTTGCACACAAGCGGAGAATTCAAACGGCGCCTAGGTTATGGCAACCGCCCACAACGCTGTCATTCCGAGGAGCAAAGCGACGTGGGAATCCCCTAAATAGAAATGTAAACACAGTGGCGATTGCCAACGACCTCGCTTGTTTTCTCAATTACTACCGCGCAGAAAATCTTTGCTATCAGTTTGAGCAAGGACAAAAACTCATGCCACAGTTTCGCAAGATTGTCTGCTTGGTGAATTGCGCCTTTGGCGCAAGCGGAGAAACAAAACACTTATTCAAGGCGTACTTATTGACGGAATATGCCTATTCGAAGTGCGAGCCGCAAGGCGGCGAGAATATGAGCGCCGAGCTTGACGAAAAGTACGAGAATGCGTGGCATTCTGTTGCGTAGCCGCCACGCAGGCGAAGTGGCA